>Ga0210059_1000107_pt1 | contig 73161 bp, 48 predicted proteins | sample Ectturendosymbi2_FD_188042 | JGI IMG/M metagenome (GOLD analysis project Ga0210059, IMG submission 188042) | Ecteinascidia turbinata endosymbiont from Florida, USA - Sample 2 (SPAdes) (version 2) | ecosystem: Host-associated > Tunicates > Ascidians > Unclassified | place: Key West, Florida... | reverse complement strand
TGAATGAATGAATGAATGAATGAATGAATGAATGAATGAATGAATGAATGAATGAATGAATGAATGAATGAATGAATGAATGAATGAATGAATGAATGAATGAATGAATGAATGAATGAATGAATGATGGAGCCTTGTTAGCGTCAGGTTAATTTGGTATTTTTGTGAGGTCGAACAGCTGGTCTCACAAATACGTGTAACCGGTGGCACTGACTTCAACAATAATTGAATCAACTTCTACAGCGCGTAGGAGGCGAAACAGTCGTCTGACAATGCAGCCGCTTAGCTCAAAATGTAACGATGTGAAAATGGCAAAGAAGACCTAGTCGTATACGCGTTAGTAAATTTTATAATTCTGGTGATGACGCGAAAATATCCAATGCATAGCTTCGTGACAACTTGTCAACCACTGTGAACTCTCTAGGTTCTACATTTGCACCAGTTGTTGAAATAATTCTTCAAATTTCTGACAATTGTGAAGCTCTTAACGATGACGAAACAGAGCGTGAAGTGAATGCTTCAAATAACCTTTTCGTGAACTCGGTTAACCTAACAGTGCATTGCGGTCCAAATGAAACAAAGAAAACCCCGATTTCTTGCAGTAATTCTGCGCATGTCCTGCTTCAAGGAGTTAATTGCGGTCGAAGACATTTTCAAAGTGGGATGTTTCAATTTTTCAGTTCGTCGCCGGAATCCGTTCTTCCACCACTTTTGTCGTTGCATCTGTAATTTTAAAATCATCGCAGGAAGGTTTCAAAACAACGATTTGTCTTCTGGTGCTGTGTCCTTTTTATGAAAAACTGAGTGCTTTCGTGTTCGTGCAACCTTTGTGTGATCGCAGAATTCGCAGATTCCTGTTTGAACGAGGTAGATTTCCTGCTTACCCTTGTGTGAGGTCTTCTGTGCAGAAACGTGAGTCAGACGAAAGGAAACTGCCACCTCGTATCAATACAACATTGCAAATAAAACTCTGACTTCAAATAAACCATGACATTGGCAATGTTTGAAGTGGATATTGCCCCTGAACATCATCATGTCAGCAGCACATTTGGTAGAAAAGACATTGCGTGCGAGACGAACGCTTTGCGTCCAAATTGGTTCAACACTTCCAACGTAAGAACTGGATTTTTTATTGTTGCCGCACAATTTGTTCATTTACACAATCTTGTTTAAGTTTATTCAACTGCCTCGACACTGATTGCTTTTTTCTTTGTCGGGCAGATTGGATTTTCGCGTCGTGCTGCAACTAGCAAGATGAAACCTTTGTCTAATTTAGTTAACCTCGACAGACGGTTTCATGTGTTTGATTAGACATTTTGCATCACAGCTGTCCTAAGTTCGCCTCATCGGTGTTTGTCCCATGCGCATTTAATCTTTATTTTGGTGTTTGAAGCGTTTAAGCAACTATTGCGTCATAAACCCTCAGGTCTTAAAACAGACTAAACGTACCCTTAATGGCCCCAAAATCCACGATCGTGCCAGGTACATATCTGGTCATAACTCGCCAGCCGCTGGAGCTAGAGTGCTGTTCAAGCCCTCTTAAGATGCGGAAAGTTTTGAAGTTTCGATTTTCAAAAATGGAAATTTTTGGATTTAAGCTTTTTTGTGGGTGACGTCTTAAAAACATGGCTAATAAAGGTCTCTAAAGATGCGGATTTTCGCCTAGTTTCTTTTTTAAAGAAACAAAAAATTGTCTCTTGGGGTTGGGGCCCGGTGACGTGAGCCAAAAAAGCCCAAACCTACCCGTATTAAGACGTCACCCACAAAAAAGATCAAATCCAAAACTTCCCATATTTTTAAATCGGAACTACAAGACTTTCCACATCTTTAGAAAATTTGGAACGATCTTCGCTTCGACGGACCAGGTTTCAGTTATTATTTTGCTTCACTTTGTTTTTACACCTGCATTTTTATTCTTTATTCTGCTTTAATTGCTTATTGTGTCAAGGTGCGACATCAGTCTGCTTAAAGGTTTAGGAGGAAGCCGGTGTTGCGGATTAAAATTTTGACTTTTTCACAATATCTAGACTTTCACTGGATATAGTAAGCGAATAATCCAAAAATGACTTACTGTTCTTTACCGTTTTGTGGCTCGGTAAGATTCAAGCTAGATTTTACTCCGCTATAATATGGCTTCAAACAACCATCAGAGATCATGAACCAGCAAACCAAGTGTGTCCGTCGGGAAAACACAGTTTGACGGGTTGGAAGTTACGTAGTTATTTCCAGCAGCCTCGACGAATAAGTCTAGGTTACAGTCGTGCTGTTTCTGAGCTCTTCCCGCAAAAGTGATGCTCTCGAGGTATGTTCCTGCGCGGAAAAGAACAGCGTTTGTCAGCTCAGACGGTAACTTTCCATTGCCACAATCAACCATCTACTTCAAATGCATTGAAGATATTATGATCTGGAGATATAGTGCATACATACGTGGTTTGCTTCCCTTTCACAACAGACCTGTTGATAACAGACCACTCGTAACAGACCACTCGTAACAGACCATTCGAAACAGACCACGTTGATAACAGATCTGTTCATAACAGACCCGTTCATAATAGAACACCTTCATAACATACCACGTTCATAACAAACCCTTAACAACAGATAACCTTCATAATGGGTTTTTATGAATGTAGTGTGCTATGAACATGGTCTATTATGAAAGTGGTCTGTTATGAACGGGTCTGTTATGAACTGGTCTGTTATGAACGTGTTCTGTTTCGAGTGGTCTGTTATGAACAAGTCTCTTTTGAACGGACACGACATGGTTTAGTATTTTATGCATTCTTATTGCGTGATATCAAGCAACTTATTTTCGTGATTCAGTGCAATGTGCTTATTTGTGAACAGTGTAACAGTTGACATGATTAACTGCTAGCATATATCACGAATATTCAACGCGGTTATGGTCGCACTTGTCCAAGCATTGCACAGTTGTCCACCCTTGTGCCATACCGAACCCTTTAATGTTACATTGTTCCGACTTCGCATTCAAGTGTATTGGACAGTTTGTTTGAAGCGATCTTGGAGAGTTATTAACGTGCAATGTGGTGAACGCTTTTATTTCGCTTAGGTTTGGCTTGGCAACCTTAAGACGTCAGGTTACTTAAGCGAGAGACTGGCCTTTGCTCCTGCAACAACTAAGTTGACCCCTCAACTAGTGAGGATCTTTGTGGAATCGTAAATTACAACGCGTTTTTTACGACTTGCAACTCCTCAGAGAGGCAATTCTATATGATGATGCGTGCTTGCAAAAATCCAGAGTTAAATGTTATATTGAGCAACACTATTAACAAAATCTTTTATTTGGGACAAACGTCAGCAGTCAAGTTGCATAACCAGTTTGTAATTCGGATGTAATCAGTTGCCATGCGCCTTTTGTAGTTGCCTTGAGATACTACCAGATGCTGCGCACGCCAAGGATATTTACTTTCCAATAGAGACACTTCAATTCAATAAACTGCTTGTCAGCATTCGAATACTTTCTTTTGTAAATCGTGAAAAGATGACAGTCCTCGCTTAGGTTTTCATACAGCCGGAATGGAACAACTGTGATAGATGTTTTGAAGCATGAAGGTCCAGTGTTGCTCTCGATGCTTGATCCACCAAGATAAATGTTCACATTTTGGTGCCGTTGCATGAAGTCGTGATCTACAGTAGAATGACTTCAGTCAGAAGACATCTTAGAACTGTCAATTGCATATTGCCATATACTTGTCCAAACACTTTCGTTACCGGATGGATTCCCACGGCAGCATCCACTGTTACCGGGTGGTTTTGGCGGGAAACTCAAATCACAGATGGTGGATACTGCCAGGCGTTTTTGCCTGTAGACCAGGGGTCACCAACCTTTTTGAGACTGCGAGCTACTTCTTGTGTACCGATTAATGCGAAGGGCTACTAGTTTGATATACACTTCTGAAATAAAAATGTTGCTCAATTTACCTTCAATTATTGTAATAGTCCTTTATTGATATTCGTTAATGTGAAAACATTGATCATGCTAATGCCATTTTCAGAACAGGCCCATGGGCAACCTACATGGTCGTTGCGGGCGACCTGGTGCCCGCAGGTACCACGTTGGTGAATCCTGCTATAGACTAAAGCTATAAACATGCTACACGTTTTGTTGCCTTTATCACATCATTTCCCGCAATATTCGGCTACAGACCAATGCAACAAACCAGGGCCTACCGGAGCCATTATTGTGGCAAATGTTTCATTTTATTGGAAGCATTTCTTGATACAATAAAAGCAGCTAACGCTGACATTGATCAATTAAACTTTTCCAACATGCCTGTATGTAATTACATAAACGTTTGCAATACAATCTTTCATGCTTTCCTAGAATTTTTCAGCATGTCAAAGCACTTCCATCGCATAAAATTGCACTGATGCGGGATCCTGGTCCCCCCCTAGGTGGACCAACTCAAAAGAACCACGTTTTCAAACAGTCTCTGAACCACAGAGACATTGGAAACTCTGTCCAAGACTTATTGATTTTATAAATCAGTCTAGGACCATACTTTTGAGCCGTTGCCAGGGAAAAAAAACATTACAACCTGTGCCACACAACACGATTTTGGGTAAATCGTTCATTTACACCGGCGTTTATTTCCATAAGAACTGCAGTAGAACACTTGTTCATGGACACCCCACGCGAAGAACGGAAAATCTTATAAAATTGTATCTTTTGTTGACAGTAAAACCAAACACGTCGCGAGCATGACATTCGTTGCGTTGGCGACTTATTTCCACAGTTAGCATATCTCTTCCAGAGAGTTGTGGCATAGTCCACATTTTCTGAATCCTCATCTGGTTCATCATTTACGTTTTCAGGGTTGAAGAAACAGCTTCAGCTTGAAAGACTAAAGGACCTCGAAGTGCATTGACGCTAAACAGTTCAACGTTTCTGTGCGTAGATTCTAGCGACCGAGTGGCAAAGCTCGTATCATGGAGTGAGAGATTATTGTCTTCCAATAATCGCTGCATGATTTCATTCGATACAATGCCACCAATGAAAGCCTCTCGTATAGCTTCTTCCTTATGTTGCGAAGCAGACACGGAGAGAAAATTACAATCGGTTCTTTAACCTTGTGACTTTCTGCACGTGTTGCTCAAGTGTCTCGTCGGGATTGCTTCTTGCAGGACGTCAGCAAATACCGTGCAAAATGCGCCTTCGGTGGTTTCCCGTACGCGTCTTGTAATAAATTTACAGCTTCATTTCATCCAATAACTTCGCTTATAATCTCTTAAATGCATGCAGCATCAACGTATTTAACATGCAAGCTTAGCTTTACTTCCTCGGAAACGTCTCCGAGACGTTGAACATAAATGGCTAACCACTTATGCCAATGAAACCACTGCTTTTTTGTGTCTTTGCCGTGACGTTCTGTTGGGAGGACACAAGTCTTTATTATCAATTCAGATATTTATTTGATACCGTGGTCCAATCAGCAACGTGCATTTTGAGCCTAAACGCATCAGTCTTCTTCCAAACTCGTTAGGGAAAGACATATGGCACAAGAAGGCACACTTAGATGTTTGCATTTAGCTTTGTCAGCCGAATACACTGTGTAGAATTCCAATCAAAAGGGGACCATTAGTTACATAAGAAGATAGAACTTACACGGTGAGAAATCACGTCAAGGCAAATGTGCAAAAACTTAGTCTTGTGTTTCAACTGACACGAAATGTCCTTCCACATTCCACTAATGCTGAAATTTCGTCTGTCACAACTTGGTTCAAAGCATTGGAGTCATTTCAAATCCTGAAACGTGCTTCCTACTTAGTCTTAGTCGTCCTACGAAAAATAGAGGTTATTTTTGTGAGATTTGTCGGTGTTGATTTGCACATACCTGAGACTTCTTCGTATTTTGATAGTGTTTGCAATTTCTGGAAATTTAAGGATTATTTTGGGAGGATCAGAATATGATTAATTAGAAACAGTATTAAGCAAAGTTGTCCCTACAGAAACGTTTTCAAACATTTCATGGTTTAGAATCCTTTGCATCGATTTTCCTTGAAGATGGCACCTCATTATGCGCGATTGATTCGTAAAATATCGCCTTACACATGCTGATTTGTGTCATGACTCCAATAGTTTTTTTCAAAAGGTGGATTTGGGTGTCATGGAACTAAAACTGGACATGCCTTTTCAGCTTTACTTTCAATTTTGATAAAGATCTTGTTTTGACACAGAACCTAAAAAGCTGCACGAACCCATCATATCTGTAATCACCATGCTGTGTTCGTCGTGACGGCAATATATCAGGACGGCAATATAAACAGGTAAAACTAATTACTCAGCTGTACTTTGAGATGGCGGTGAAGGGATAGTCCGTTGATCTAAGCAGGAAGTTGTTATTAATAGCGTTCGTAGCTCGTGTGTTGTTGTTGATCGTTTGTGCATTTGGCAACCTTGCAAAGAGCCGTAAATGAGTATACGCACGTACTGCCTGCTTCAACTTTCTTTCCACCTTTACTGTATAGTAAATTTCAATACTGTATGCCGGCTTGACAAGCGCGGTTGAATCCACGTTTGTAGGAAGACGTTTTTGTTGCCGTGAAATGCTTCAATAAAATTAACAACTTTGCAATACACTAACCTTGAAAAAACGTTCACTGTTCTGAATAATTTGTTGCGTATGTATCTTTTAAGACCACAAACTATATTTGAATATTCTAAGTATGAGTATTGTGAGAAATCGTAACGGAAGTTGGTAATCACCTGAAAAGAAAACATACAGCTTTATGCTAATCATTGGAGCGTCATGTCGGTGAAAACTGATAGTAAAAGCTTATATTTTGTGATCACAAGAAACTATAAAAAATAAACAAAATTTCAGGAATCAGAGAAAAATACGAAGCGATATTCTTTCGAAGATTTGCTGACGAAATGACTCTGTTTGAATATTGTCATGAATTTGCTTGATAATCTTGAGCAAACGGTAGAAACTATTTGCACCCTCAACCATACAAACATGTTTTTCAGACGTTAGACAATTAGTTGGGCACTAATACACTAGTTAAAGGCGTTAAAACGCAATAAATTAACTGGGAGAACGAATAGGACAATGCCCTGCTTCGTAACGAACAGTTACAGCCAACATTGCGGATCTTAACAATGCAGGCTGATTAAAACATTTTTCGAAACCGCGTTTCTTCACCTCAGAAACATAGGTTGCATTCCTCTAATTGATTTCTCCTCCCCTTTGGAATTTGCACAATCGTTTTTTTTATTAATGATTTCAAATTGTGCTCCTCAGGATGTGTATTTTCCTTCCTCCAAACACTCTATAACTTTCCTCGTTAATCCTTAGAGGGAGAGGAAACTTACGTTTTCTAGGTTGGGATGTAAATGGTAAGTAGATTTTCAAAACCTGGACACTACATTCAGGACGCATCTATCTTATGAAACAATTATTTTATGTCACAATCAACAGTGCCTGGAGCAAGCTTTAAACGCAAAGGCGTTTTTTCAAATTTTGAAATTGATGTGAAATCAAATTTTGTCCTTCAGAGAAATAACATTTGCCTTGTTAGAAGGTAGTGAGGAGTTTTAGCATGCTTGTGAAGCTTTCACAAAATTTCGAGCCTTTGTAGTTTTTTCCATATTTGGCGTGCATTTTGGTTTTAACACATATCCTCTAATTTGCATTTCTAACTGGCATTGAATTCTTTTAATTTACTATACAACAAAATCGTATACGTCAAACTTTTGCGGACATAAATGCTTCAACTCGTTGCTACGATCGTAAAATAACAAGCTGTTGTAGCGGCGACGATTCAACGAGACCTGAACGTGTACGACTTGGCTGTAATGAACACGTGGAGAGGGCGCAGGCGTACGCGCATGACCAGGGTCGGATTAAGGTTATATGGGGCCCCTGGCTGAAATTTAATAAGGGGCCATTTTTACATACACAAAACTGTCGTCAATAGGGGAAAAAATAAATGAACGAACTGAAGTATTTGTATTATTGAAACAAAAAAAGCTTGAGCAAGAAAAACGAATCGTCAACTAACATGGACGTCAGAATATGAACGAAACACATTGATTTCAAGTCTCTATTTATTGCTGGAGACTTGAAACCATATCAATAAATGTTGAAAAAATACCGCTGGAATGTTTTGAATATACAATGACAACCCGTGGACGACCATCTCGCTATCACCACCACTTTAACGCAGTCTTCCCTATGGTAATGCATCACCTTTTGTTTCACTAACGCGACCACCCCGGTATCCAGACCGCGGCCACAGTCCAGCTGTTACAAACCGCTAATCGAACATTGTGTAACACGACCACACATTCCATCGGTATCCTTACGCTGGAAAACTGGTAAGCTGTCAGCAGCAATTTGTTCAGCTGCATCACCTTGTCCTGAAGCATCGTGGATACAGGGATGTAGGCATGAGTGCAAGCGCAGTTGGTGCCAATGTGACGTAACAAACTCATACTGTAAACTCTTCTGCAATTTGTACTGCCAACATCGACTTTTTCCCTTGTGTGATTTTATAGTACAGTAACGATAGGCTATGGCAGCACGTAAGACAAAGCTAAATAACTTTCAATCAAGGAAAGCATTGTAGAAATGAAGTGATCGTGGTAATACATGAAACCTTTAGGAATGCAAATGTGACGCGACCACCTCAACCCCGCTAACACGACCAACTGATTGTCGTCCAGCGGGTGGTCGTGCTAGTGGAGTTCCACTATATTTCATACATCCAAATCACGTTTGTGAGGTGGACACATTTTTCTTTAAAAATTATTTTCAGAAAACTAAGCTTTCCATACCAGATTTCCGACCGAAATGACACTAACCTAACCTTAAAACTAACCTAACCAAAATCAAACCTAACCCTATCTACCATAATAGCCTAGTTTTGTATGTCCTAAATTTGTTATGGTAAAAAAAATAATTCTGCTCAAATCATTACAATTCGGTATTTCATTTTCTGTTCACAATCAAGGACAAATAAGTAAGACTATTAGCAAGAACAAAGCATGCTTGACTCACATATCAATAACTGTTGTGAAACTCACATTCATTTATTACGTGTGGGTTCACGTTCATTCATGAAACATATCACTACTGAATTGTTTTTATTTTTCTACCGCAGTTAGAAAATATAATGGCACTCAGCAACAGTCTTAACTAAAGGCACTTCTTACGACTTACTAAAGTCGAAAATGGAATGAGTCATTAAGTTTAGCGCGAGCAAGCTTAGACTTACTTGAATGAAATGTAAACAGAACTAAGACATGCTTGATACAGTTCAATTCTTGTTGGAAGTTAACGTTTGAAGTAACTCGATATCTGCCGACTTTTTTTTTCATTATTGCGTTTATTCTGTTTTAAGTCAGTTATCAAGAATTAAACCAAATAATGGCGATTCATATAAAAAAGTAGTAGGCACAAAAATGTCCAAACTTCAATATTGGAAGTAAATAGTACGAGAATTGGTACTACCAGTTGACATTGTGCATTGTGTAATGCAGTGTGATCCAACCACAGGCCCGCGGGCCGTATGTGACCCGCCACAGAGTTTTCAGTGGCCCGCGGAAGCATTAAAACGAGAGAGAGTCAGAAAAACGTATAGCGAAACCACAACAGACAATACAGATCACGACGTGCCAAGGCGAAAATACGAGAAGAAAAGCTTACGACTCGATGATGACTACGACCGGTGGTAAAGTGTCCTGGCGAATGACAGTCCGGTGGCGGGAGGAGGTGAAACATGAGAAGTTCACGTTCTTCGAAAGGTTTGAGTAGATCATGGTGAAGACAACTCAGAAGAAAAGTCCAAACGACAACGGGCACTTCGTGGCAAAAATTCTGCTGACGGAAGCCTTTAACTTCACATGGACAGCACGACCGGTCTGGGAAACACTTTGGAGATGTGCAATTGATGATCTTAATTTTTCGTCAACTTGCATAAGCTCAAATGGGAAACGTAAAGAAAAGCTAGAGGCGTCTCGAAAAACGAAGAAATAACCCTGGCTCTCACACATGCATGCATTCATTGACTCTCACCCTCGTTGGATGCGTTACATACATTCTGCGCCAGTCGAAGTATGTGACGTAAAGAAGGCGCGTCACGCCACCGCGCTCAAGGTGCGTTGGATAAGTACAATCCACTCCTCAATGAGGTTGTGTGGTGAAGCAAGGCCAACTACACTGTTAAAAAACCTGCGATCAACTGCAGCTGTAAAAAATGTATTTCCAGCCAGCAACGATATGTCTTTTTCAGTCTTTGATAAAATTCAAACATAGATTCCCATCTAAAATATTCTTTTGCAAAATGTCTCGGTCCAACGTTTCATGATTTATGGAGGTAACGTTTCAAAACATCATTGTTTCTTGATAAATTTTTGGAAAATAGTAAGAATAGTGATTTTGTTTGCTTCTGCTTTCTGCAGACTTGCATGTAACCGATGTCAATGTTGCGTGTTATACACTTACATTTCCATAGCAATTTGCAGCAAATAATAATATTTTTCAAATAAATAAAAGATACAGATGGCAGATTGATAACAGTAAAAAGAAACCTTGTAATTCCGAAACAAATCGTAAAATACTGTATCTCTCACGACGTCAAGCTTCATCCAAAGATAGTTTCATCCGCACGCCGCTACGGGAAGGACGTATTTCCGGCGTATGCACCCCCACGTTCAGCTCACTATTTGTTTCTGACGTCAGTGATTTATTACTTTCAGAAGTAACTTTCGCTGTTTTCACCATCACCAAAAACGTCACAGATTTCAAAGGGTGCATGAACATAGAATACAGCACTGTTGCCTTGATGGGCATGCAAGTGATAAGGCAGCAAAGCAAATCTCAACCAAATACCTGCCTTTGTAACAAAAGTTCAATAATTTTCTAGGGTAATAGTTCTTAACTTAACATTGTAGTTCTATCCCATGCCAGGAGCAGTTCAACAACTTTCAAAAGTTTTGAGAAAGAAGGTGGTATTGCATAATCTGATAAAATTGGCAGTCAGCGCAAAACAAATAAAGAGTTTCAACCAATATGTCTCTATTGTGAGAAACGTTTACGCTTTGCAAAATAAGTAATTTAATATTAATTTCAGTTAATAATACATTTTTCCAGTTGATATATACATTAACGCAATTTAAACGTTTTACGCATAGTATTCGGAGTAGTGCAGGAACACCATCTATGATGTTTCATCCGCCACGTTATCTATTTTCAAACGCTGAAAGGATTAAAGCCATGGATTCTCTTTCTACCTGTAGTCGTGGTTAACAACAAATCAAAGCTCGTCGATACATGAAAGTACAAAGTAATGACAAAGGACAACAACGCCAGTAAAAAGGTGAAAAAGAAGTAGAAAGATGTCAGTGAAAAAGTCTTCAACGAAGATTAGCTTGTTTCAATATCATTAAATGTTTTATACTGATTGCTATAGAGAAATCTGATTGTGTGAATTAAGCTTAGCACTATTATCACTTTTTAAGTTTTCAAACATCATTCAATATTTTATAATGATTGTTACAGGGAAATCTGATTGTGTGAAAAAAGTTTAACTTAACTGTTATTACAGCTTGAAACATGAATGCAACTACTCCACACTTATTTTCATATGCAAATGTCAGTGATAGAGCGTTTGTCGAATTGGGAGCGCATGAACTGATTGAAGTGTTTTTCTTAGTCATCATTTCCTTGATGGGAACACTGGGAAATTTGATTGTGATTTCGTCAATTATATTGCAAAAACAAGCATTAAAGAACGGAAATATTTTTCTTATCAACTTGGCCTTCGCTGACTTATTGGTGAGTATGATTCTCTCCCATGTGCCATTCTATTGCTGATGCCAATGGGCAATTTTGATTCCTTCTTGTAATTAAGTTTTGATTCGCGATTTCGGTATTTGCATTTGTTCCATGGATATATGTTTTTGTTTTGCTACATTAGTTTTGCAGAAATTTATTTTTTGGATTTTTGGAAAAACTAATCTGTAAATCCATTCCTTTCTTTAAAAATTACCAACGTGTCTTCAAGGTCACCAGCATTTGCCTTCCAAGTATCATTCCAAACAGAATCAAAGGCTTCAATGTCTTACCAGAAAGCCTCTGCCATGTTGTCGGGTATTTTGTGATGGTGTCTTCTGTGTGTTCATTGGCTAATCTAGCAGCAGTCGCAGCAAATAGGTAAGCTTGGTACAACAAAATATATTCAGATAACTTTAAGTCATTTTAAAAGAATGTATTTAATGATGATGTAATTCAAGTGCTTTCATAGCTCTTTATTGCGTCCAACTCAATTCCTACGCATTTGCAAATGTGAGCTACATCCGTTTCGTATATAAGAAAACAAGCGCAAGTTTTGATACACATTGTGTTTTTAAAGGTACTGGGCCGTAGTGCGTCATAGTTCATACAGCCGTGTATTCTCTGAAACGAAATCATACCTCATGGTTGCTTGCACATGGATTTGGGCAAATATTTTTGCCATACCATCAGCCACAAGTTCCGTGGGTCTTGTGTAAGTACAGTATTTGTACCTACGATTTTTAAATAGTGAGAGATTGTTAGAACAGCCTAAAAAACGGACGTTTTCTCGGTGCATGTGCAAGTACAGTATTTGTTCATGGCTCTCTTTCAAATAGAAAATTAATGCATTCATGGATGGCTTTCCGAGAAACAATTCTGCACAAATTTAATGCGATCTCTAGCAACATCTCTCAGTACAATAAAACTGTTCCTTTTGTCTTAAAATTACACGAATATTTTCGCATAAAATTTATGTTGTTTATCGTGAATACAGTGATTAAAACACTGTTGGTCATATGCTGTTTTGTTATTTGACTTGACACCACAAAATAAATCTCTATCATGTTTTTGCAAATAAGGGTTTGCGTTGGTCATGAGTGCAAACAAATTGTTTGTTGTCTGTTAATAAACTTTTTCTTTTTTTATGAACAGGAAAACCGTTTTTTATTTATGCAAAAGGTGTTTCACGCTTTTCATGAATACATGGAAGATCCTTGTCATGCTTGAGCTTTTCAGCTTTTAATCGGTGTTTGCGTATTTCAGGAGCGATTAACATCACCTGAAGTCGACTTCACATGTGAAAAACTTTGTTGATGGGTTGACCTCCGTAGGTTTTCTGGAGACGAGCCACTTGACTAATGATATGTTTCATAGATGTATATGATTGTTCCTGGTCAATAAATATGAAACTGCTTATCGTTTCATTGAACATAACAAAGTTACATTTACAATCATTAATTGTTGTTTCCTCATCAGTTTATCTGCTTTACATTATTTTCATGGAGGAATCGATGGTTTTAAGCATTACTTTCTTTTATTTTCGTTATGTTAGAATGAATAAGCAAATGGATGTTGTTTAGGTACACATTTACGCAGAATTTCCACTCATTCTATCAATTTTAAAGAACAAGCGTCAGCCAATGAAAGTTCTCAACAAGCTATGTCTGTATAAAATGCACCTGCATGACATTTGTTTTGGACATAGTTTTGACTCTAAAATGCAATGCGAAACCAAAGAAGTATCTGAAACAATTTTTCATTACGTTTCAAGTTTTGCAAACTTACTATATCTAATTATTCAACTTAGGTTTCGTACTAAACTTTCGTCAAAGTATTTGAACACAAATTAAATACAAATCTTAAATTATTCTCCGAGCTTTAGTGCTTTCAACATTTTTGCCAATCTTGCAGACAGATCTGTTTGAGACAACTGAAATCCAAATTTATTTTTACTTTATCCCTTTTCGTCAAAAGGTACGATGCTATAGTCATGGTATGTGCTTGGAACGTGTACGCATCTCATCTTTACAACTATATGTTGATGGTAATTGCAGTGTTTATGCCAGTGTGCCTCAACGCTTTCTTCTACTATCAGATATACAAGTAAGTCTTTGAAAGTTAATTCTACTACGCATGGAGCTTTACCAAATTCCAACAAAGGTATTTAAAGTGCGTAGTTGTGAAAGTTTTGCTGCCAGTTTACAAATCATAAGTCTGTATATAAATTTCCCTTCAATGATGATTCGATGTAGCTCTAGAAGGAAGGAACATAATTTTGTTTTTCGACTAGCTTTTTACATACTCTTTGTATACACTTGAAAAAGGTGATAATTCATCATTTACCGAAGCTCCTGTGATTGCGAAAACATCAAATCATGCAAATCATTTACGCCGCACATACGAAACAACACTGTCGAGTAAAAATCTGCTGTAAAAAAACAACAGTAATAATCTTTGTAAGCTGAATGCAGGCGTCATGGTCGTTTCATGAGTTAATCAAGGTAGCTTCAACTCCAGAGAAAACTATTAAAATCAAAGCTGCGCTTATTTGCACGGAGTCCTCATGTGGATACGTGTTCATTTTCGTTAATTCATGTTGTAGATTTTCGAAAGTTGTCATCAGCTTTTCATTAGGATTCCTTTTCATTAATTCATGGAGTCCTGATGTGGATACTTATTCCTTTACATTAATTCACGTCGTAAATTCACGTCGTCACACTTTTGTTTTCGGTGTGTGTAAATCTACGACAGAACGATTTTGCGCAGCTGTTCTCGGCATACGTAAATTTGGGCGTGTTTGCTTTCAAACGTTCTCGGAAATGAACATGTACTTTTTTTAAATTTCATTGTTGCAAACGGTGTAAAGATGTAGACTGAGTTAACATAACATTAGGTCTTGGAATGAGAATCCAAAGTCTCTATGGTTCAGAGACTGTAAAGGCTGGTCATTTTAAATTGATCCACCGAGGCAGGACCAGGATCTTGCATCAGTGACTGTGATTTTGTGCAATGTAGGTGCTTAGCCAAATTCTAGGAAAGCAGGTAAGGATGCATTAGAAACGTTTATATAAATATGTGTAGGCAGGTTGATAAACCTTGATTGCTTAATGCCAATGTCAGCTGCTTTCATTGTCTCAACAATGTTTCCCAGGAAGTGAAAATTTTGCAAAAAAGTGCAGTGGCATGGAGCCTAGAATGTTTTGGCAATGATTTAATATGTTGGCAATTGATTAGTGTAAGGGCAGCAAAACGTTTGCCATGCTTACCGTTTTATCCTAAAGCTGCAAAACGCCTAAGAGTATCTACGTTCTGGGATTTGAAATTCCCGCCAAAACCTCACGGTAACCGTGGAAATCGCCCAGGGGAAACAACCCGGAAACCAGCGTTTTCAAGATCAACACTGCAGGGTCTACATATAAGTCAGTAAGGAGCGTAAGTAATGCCAACAAACAGCGCTGGGAAACGTTAGTTGTTCGCACAGGTAATAATAAAAAAGCACAAGCACAGAAAGAGTTCCGCGCACTGCTGCAATCTGTCACACAAAAGCTTAGGAACAAAACATAAAGGCTGATTCTTCGCGTTTTTTTAAAGTTGCTACTAATGTATTAGACAAAATACATTTAAAGTAACAATCAAAAAAATTACATGAAGATGCACAATGCTAAAAATGCCAACACTTTTTGAAACCAAGAAATCAAATGCCAGAGGAAATTGGACACATGTTGACTAGCATTCGTTGAAATGTTTGTTTGTTGGTACTCAAAACGAGAGTTAAATTGTTTCGAAAACATTCATTATCTTCATGTGGTTTGGTCATAGTGAATGTTTTCGAAAATATGTCTTTCCAAAATTTCTTTATTTTATATATTTACGCAAAGGTTGGAAAGCAATTAAAATTTTGTGACATTTAAGAACTTTTTTTTCAGGAAAGTCAGATTAAGAGGACGGTGGATGAGACGTGTGTGCTCAGGTTCTGTTTCATTCGCCCGAAAAGAACGAAGATCGTTGCAAACAGAAATTGATTTACTCAAAACCCTGGCAACAACTGTGATAGTATTTGTTCTTTGCTGGGTTCCACATGGATTTGTGATCATGTTTGGTAGACCTGGCCCACCAGATGAGTTTCAAAAAGTGAGGAATAAATGTTTTTGGAGGGTTTATTAATTTTTAGGAGATAGCTGTTTGAGAATAATTCATATATTGAGAACTCAATTGAAATTGGAAATGTAATAAATTTTCAGTTCGTGAAATATGGCTCCAAAAGGAGTTTTCAATCTATTCATTTAAAAAGTTGCATTGTAGTTCATCCTGCCATTGGTGGTTGGTATCCATTAGCCAACAACGACAAAGGCGACGCTTTTTACGAATGGCTTATGGCTAATAAACCGAGCATTGACTTTATTTTACAATAAAGACTGTGCTCATGAATCAGCAGAGAATTTTAAATTCCAAATGTTTCGAGTCTATAGCGGGCGCATAAGCGCCTGGGTAATATTACAACAAGCCGAGAATACTTCTTCATATATTTCTCAATGTTAAAACCTTAGGACGCTATTTCGATCGATTTAATCGATCATGAAAACGAAGCTGATTCTGAAAAAAAGAGATGTTTTCCGCCGGGAACGTTAACTGTTACGATCGTAAGCCCGAGTGGAAGTCGAGAACACCTTCACATTGTGGCAACAAGTAACTATAGAGATAACTTGACGTGCTCACTTTGTTATTGCATGTTCGCGCCACGTAAAAATAAGTGCTGCAATATTCTCAGTCACATCCTGTTCCTGCCGCATCGCGCATTCATTACAGCACCTACTGAGAGGGTACAACAGAACTTACTTTGAAACCGTTGGAGAAAACTGAATTGACGCTAAACTATGTTATACTGCTCTCAAGCACATAATATTTGCTTTCACTATACAGAGAATAAATGCAAATTCCATCTGAAGCTTGTGCTAGTTTCAACATAGAAATCAAATTTATAAACCAAGATTTCCTGGTTTGTTTGTGGGACACCCTTCAAGTTTCTGAAGCTAAATGCTCTTGATTTCTGCACCCACTAAAGATTCCTAACAGATTCACCAAGAAAAGACAGAGGAAATTCATTGCCCAAGAATATATTCTGCGTTTTTTGAAACTGTATTCTCGTTTTGATTAAAACTTGTTATGAAATGACCCACACGTTGAACCAGCAAGTTTTGATCTATTGAGGAACAAAAATTGAACAATGCGCTATTCCCAATTAATATGAAACGATTTTAACGCTTGACTGGTAAAACTCCATCTGGTTTGTTCATAATAGTTGGCAGAATAAGGAAACGTTGTCACGCCTTTTTTGTGCCTGATGCACAAGACTTGCGTGCTAAAGTTCAACGTCTCAATTATAACGCAATCATGACTTTCTGTTGACAGGAAAAATTGTTGCAAACACCACCTTTATTTTATTTGAACTTGTTGCTTTGATTTGCTAAAAAGTTCTGTTTTTAGTGGTCTGTTGTTCAAAAAGCGTAAATTTTGTCATTTCTGAAAATCAAACCTTGAATGTGTCCCAAAAGCAAATCGAACCCAACTATATTTTTATTCAAAGCATGGGATTACTTTATGCAGATAGTTGCATGGCTTGCGCTCAGCAATTCTTCAGTCAACTTCATCATATACGGTGTGATGAATGAAAAGTACAGAAAAGGATACAAGCGTTTGCTTAACTACATTTTCTGCTGCAGAAAAAGCAAGGACCAAGGTACATGCCAATTTTTGTGTTTGAAAAGCAAACGCATTAAATAAGTTGCAACAAGTTGTTTTTTCGAAAATGTAGGGGATTCACCAAATATTGCATGCATTGCTTCTTTGAATAGAAATCAAAACCAATATCCACAAAGTCATAACATCCCTTCAAGTATACGTGTTAGTGACGTGTTGGTGTGCTTGTTTTTGTTTGCTGCGTGTTGCCTTGATTTATGTTTTTTGTTCAGAAACTGTTTCAGTTGAAATCTTGTCGTATTACACAGTGACCATTTCATATCAGAGAGTAGAGTTAAATTGACAAACTGTTGTTGACGTGTCTATCCTTAGCGATTGCAATGCGGTTATTGTGTAATAATCGCGTGTGCTCGTTGGTTGCCGACTCAACTGCCGCCGCTCTTTCTCAGTTGTGAAACAGTGGCCCCAGAACACGTGGTGTTCAGTATTCTTTGTGAAAATTTTAATGAATCAAGTTTTGTTGTATTGTACAGATGATAGCAAGGCATTTTATATCCTTAAAGTCAAAATAAACTGGCTCAATGTGTTTCTCTGGATTTCGTATTTGAGCGCTGACATGACGTGCTTAGAACTTCAACATTCGACTCGTCAGATAAGCAACGCAAAAATTAGCAATAATCTGTTCCCATGACTCAGTTTAAACTATTTTAATATTATACATACTTTAAAAACACCACACTGGGAAACGGAACATGCATATTGGTTGCAAAAACCTAACTCTGTTATCTAAGCCTTATCACGTTTTCCCTCCACTCTCTATTTCAGGAAAGATGACTGGCTCATCGATTTCGTCTTGAAACAAGAACCAAGCCAAGGACCAAACGAGTGTCAACACCATTAGGCTTTAGCCAGACCTCGGAGATAATCATGGACGTACGGTTATCGAAATTGCTGAAAGGTCATAATCGATAAGCAACAGTTGGAAAAACCGACCGGGAAAAGTTTCACAAACCACGATTTTTGTTACATTTGCAGCTGACAAGCTTCTTTTTCCTTTGTGATTTCAAGCAACTAGTTCCCACAAAGGCGTCGAAGTTAAATCAATCAACAAATTTTGTAAAAATAAATATATTTCACGTAACTCTACGCAACCGCCGTCCTGAAATCTGCAAGCTATGCGTACGAGGAAACAACTAAAGGGCTAAAGCGAAGGGGAGGAGTCAAGCAAACTCAAGACGAAAATACAAACAAGTCGTAGCAAGTGAAGGCGTGAAATACGTCATTCTTATATAATTGCCTTCACCACAACTGAGAACTTGTTTGGCGCCAATTGTAGAGCAGTAACAAAATCAGAGCTATGAGCAACAAGGTGGTAACTCAGCCAAAACAAGTAGAGGGATATATATCACCAGGACGGACCTGAGGGCGTGCGTTTGAGTGACGTACTGTACACTAGAGGGGAGCAAAATTGCCAGCGTTGGAATGGGAAGCACAAAAATCGGTAAATAAACATCTAGACGTATGGTAAGGTAGGGGAATCAAAGAAATTAACAAATCGAATGGCATAAATGTGCATCGAAAATTGGCAAAAGAAAGATGACAAGATGTATTTCACAAGAGGAAGGAGCACGCTAGGAGTATTAATTTGTGTGTGAGTCTATTCAGACTCTCATTTTTATAGGCAGTAGACATAAATAGATTCCACCCAGGATTTTTCCACAAAAGCAACAGAGCAAGATGCCATGTAACATTATATAGTGCAGCAGATCCATAGCCACGGGAGGCATTAGGGACCAGTGTCCTCCATTTTTGTGTCCCTCAAAACTTGTTTTGCCCAGATAAAATTTTATTATGTAATATATTAAAAACAAACGTCTGGCACTCCTAAAACTATGTTTTTCCCTCCAAGCTTTAAAACCTGGTTACGGACCTGTAATGCCGTGCTAGGGCAAATTGGTCGCTGTCAACCCTCTTACCTGGTTTTTCCAAGTACTTTGGTCTGGGTGTGCTGACAATCTTGTGGAAAATGTGTTTACTGTTTGGCCAACATACTGTCGATAACATATCACACAAGCTGCCACATAAATACCATAGTTTGCAGATGTCCGGTTTTGATTCTGCGAGAAAGTTTTGTTGTCTTCAGGATTTGTAAAACACGTGTGTTTGTTATGTTTACCATGGCAACCACAATGTGCGCAGTGTTTGAAAACTCATCAAGAACCCTCGGTTCGCGATTTTCTTTGTCATATTTAATGCAAGTTGTTTGTATTCGATTAATTGTTTTTGCGCGATCGTCTTAGGCCTTTAGTAGGTAATCAATGCCTGTACATTTAATTTATTTTTTAGAAGAGTTAACAGGTGGGTAAAGATGTATCCCAACCCTGTGGGTCATCTTTCTTATCATAATTTTGGGCAGCGGTCTTCCTTCCCAATTTCATGCCATTACTACCATGCCATTTGTCATGTCCAAAGAAAAGTTTCAGCGTATCGTTTATCGTCAAAAACGTTTTGGGCTGACGAAGCAATCTTCTTTCCCTCAATTGAGCAGCCTCAATCTCATTGATTTTGCGAATACAATTTAGTCAAACGTCTTCTTTGGATATTGTGATTCACCGTTAATGAATTATATTCCTTCAGCTGTGGGTTTGCCTAGTCTTTAGTGGCAAATCAGAAATCATGTTCAAAAGTTATGCAGCGATTAACGTCCAGGAATTCCACTTCGCCCACTTGTTCGGCTGTGCAAGCTTGACGAAATGTTGGTTCCAAGCCACTGTTCGCAAATGCTGAAACTATTCTTTGTCGAATGCGTCAATCACACATTTTTGATGTGGTTATCCAAATTATGTCATCGATGAAACTACAAAAATGTTCCGCATCATTTAGAGTATCAATAATCGGCTGTAGCAGGCCATGCACCAAGCACAGTAACGTTTGTTGATGAAACGGAGAGATTATCACCAGTTATAAGTAGAGTGTTCCATCGATCAACAGCTTTTTTGCTTATCGAAAAGAAATTGCTGGTCGATTCACCTCCGTCACCTTCGTGGAGACCAATTACTTGAATAAGTGAAATCGCGCAAAGTAAAGGAGGCTGAGTTCAGTCGGTTGACTCCTCAAAAACTTGTGGCAGAAGTAGAGCTTTAAATGTCACAGTTTAAACGATAATTTTTTTGATATACTGTATAATTGGCTGACATCACAGTAACACCGCTCTTACGGCAAATTTTGTTGAATATTTGCAATGATTTTAAGGACCGTGGTGTTGAAATTGAAATGCTCCTCGAGGTCATGTTCAAGGGCTTTAGTCAATGATTCTCTGCGCAAACTTGGATAACGTGCTTTCACATCTGCTTCCACAATGTACAACGTTGGTCCCTGCTTTTCAAATCCTTAGATTTAACCTGGCCGTTTCTTCACTAACGAGCAGATCTTCAATGTATCCACGGCTGTCTTGACAAAATGTGTCTGGACAGTCTTTGCAAATATTTGTACGAATAAGTGTTACGGTTGTTGTCTATTTTGTTTCTTATGATTATCTGCGCATGTCATTTCCTTGCAAATAAATACTTATTTCCTCTGGTAAAACACTGCAATTGGGCTGATTAGTATCTTCACACGCTATTCGTATTGTTTGCTGACGTTTCAATCGAACAAACCGAACCGGGTATTGTAAATATCTTTCATCGTTACGTAAAATCTGAATCGCAACTCTCAATTTTTGAAACCCACCTTCATGGAATCGGCAGTTTTTGCTTCGCAGCAGCATAAACATAATTTTTTTCAATTTTACCCTGCATATTCCATCGCATGTTGTTACCATCGTGCGGCATGAAATTCGAAAAACATCAGAATATGTTGTTCAGTAACATATTGGAACATATTCTAAAGATTAATTTTACTTGCTGACGATGTAGAAAAACTATAATGAAATGTTTGAGCATGATGCGATGCACCCACCAAATTTGAAACCAGACAAGATTCTTGCCTTGTCCCAAATGAGGTTTCGCTGTTGATTTCTGATTTCACTTAGCTCAGTAATTGGCTGCATAATCCTTGATGTTCAACACCACTATTGTTTGTTTGAAATTTTCTCCCGGTTTTCTAGTACTGTAATCCTGTTTGCTGCTGTAAAAATGACGGAAAGATAAATAGAAACAACAGATCATCACACATTTGCCAAGTTTCAGGAAGTGCTTTCCAAATTTTGATGAATCATTTAATATCTATGTAGCATTTTCTTCCCGCCGTTTCTTTCACAATTGTCTTGAATCGTATCTTTCACCCAAGAAAGTAAAAAACATCACCCCGATTTCGATTTTTTCCTACAGTTAGGACATAATATAGAACGAAAATTTTCATATAACGAGAACCTAGAGATTTCATCAGCATCAAGATTTGCAAGTGCTGAGTTAAACTAAATTTGCATTATGGTAAATGAGGATGAGAGCAGACTCCATGTGATGTTCAAAAGCTTTCGTAAATTTTCCAAATAAAACCTCATTTTAGTAAAGTTCTTTACAATTACTTCTACCGGCCAGTCAGTCAGCTTTGATGAGGTGAATATGTTTGTCATCGAGACAAAGTTAAGTAATCCCTGTTAGCGACTACACTGTAAGATAACGACGAAGTTGAAACATGTTGATCAAACCATGAAGTAGAAGTCAATAACTTTCTGTTTGTGCATATTGTCGCTGTCAAGATCATTTTGACCTTCCACAGATTCCCATAGCAAGGTGTGGAAGCGCTTTTTGCTTACAAGTCTCTCACTTTTGTAGTGATTAATGTAGACTTGGCATCAAAACGAGAATTCTGCAAAACGTTACCTAGTTTGTCAGAGAGATAATTTTTTAAGAAATTTTGACATTTCTGGAGTAATTTCTTTAAAGTAATCCTGATCAGATTTAAGATGTACAGCACTTTCTTTCACATTGAAAAACAAAAATAGTTGGAAATTGTATCCCAAAATTTTTTCTCTACGATCTATGACAGCAACACAATATTCAAGAAATCAACATGTAACACGGATCGCATTTCCCATGTGTGTGAATAGTTAGATCGTCTTAGCGTTAAGAAAAACCACTGACAAACTAAGATGTGACAGACAAAAATCATAGAGTATTCGTACAGCGACATCCTGTCGCTTCATGCTTTAAGTCCGTCGAAACACAAGTTCCAAATCACGAGAAATGCATTTACGGACACGTCAGCGTGCGGACTGAAGACAAGTTAATGCAAATTTTGAGTGCTTTGAGTTCGTCTTCAGCAAGGAAAAACAATTAGCCACCATCACGTGGTGCTCAGTTAATCGAAACACGTGATCATGCGCAGTGCACGTGGTGCGCGTATGGAATAAGCACAAAGAGCACTGAAGGGAAAGCACCGCCACCATTGTCAATAGCAGTGTCCCCAACCTTTCTGTAATTGCGGAGCAGTCAACGTTTGACAATTCCCGCGGCCTGGGGCGCACTCTATGATGGTTGTTATTTCTCCACAGCTGAAATGAAGTTGCCAGTTAAACCACCAGAAAAGGCTGCGGCACGTTCGTGCGCTCGCTAAGTCTCACAAGTTCTTCTCCTCTCCCTCATCCTCCCAGATTTCACCACCAGACTACATTATGTAATTTCGCGGCTCGGAACCAATTGATCCGTGGCCCGGTACCTGTCCGCGGCCGGGGTCAAGAAAATTTAAGATATGCGTGGGCAGGAGCGCTGAGTGGTAATCGCAGTCTACAAAAGGGTCAGCAACCTATATACGATCACGTACGACTTTGGCATCCCGTATTCTCAACGCGTACCACTTCTTCCCGAAAAAGTAATTTGATCGAATCTTCGTCTATTCAGAAGAATAATATACTTTAAAATAACAATAGAATACCACAACTAAACTCGATGAGAGTTTTGTTTTTATTTACCTTCCACCAACTGGCCGATGCGTGGCGTGAATTTGCTAACAGAGCATCGAAAGTCATATTGGCGCGATGCGATAGAAATAGCAGACTACAGGAACATTTATTTGTTTAGAAGCAAAGACCGATACGTTGTCTAGAAAGCTGTGAATCCAGGTTTTTGCCAAAAAAGAAGAAGCTACTCGTGTACCACCTGGAAGACCTTCGCGTACCACTAGTGGTACACAGGTTGGGAGCCCCTGGTCTACAACTGGCGGACCCAAACCAAAAATTGCTGCAGCCGCGACAGGGATATCCTTTAGGCGTTAACCGTTTCGTCTTTTCAATTGGAATTGCGATATTTTTATTCAAAAATTGTTGAAAGATTTTTCGATCAATTGGAATGTCGCTGTTAATGTTTCATATACCTGTTCGTGAACAAAATTTACTGATATTCATGTTTCATGGAAATATCCTTTGAAAAATCACGGTTTCCTGAATGTTGCTACACATTCGTAACTTGTAATTTTTGTATTTTTGCTTGCGGTCCATGTTTAAGTGCTGTGCAGCCAGAGTACAAAACAATAACGATAAAATGGTTTGGACAACATCATTCCTTTCGTTATTAAAACTTAGCTAAAAGGAAAAGAACCTGAAACCGGATGAATGTTTACTTACAAATGACCGGCAACAGCTGGTTCGCACATTGCAAATTATAAAACCTTAGCGCACATAAATGTTTTCACTACAGAGACTGGTTCATCTGAACCATGTCTGTTTGCACTATGTGGCAATATTTGTCGCATCAAATATCGATGTTTAACCAGTCTGAAACTAGTCTGAAACTAGTCTGAAATTGAAAAATCACCAGGGTTGTATAGTGGAGCGGGAATTTATCTCGTTCTCGTCGAAACTGGAATCTGCAAATTCCGGAATCACCCGGACAGCGTTTCCTCTAAGAAAATATCACACAGAGCAAATGTTGGTTTTGCTGCTCGTCCAATGGCGCAGCCATGTAGACACGCAAACAGTGAAACGTTTCAAGAGTTAAAAGGGTTATCCGACATATATACGATATTAAATTTAGAATGTTGCAAGTGCGCGAGAATGATATTTCATTGCGCAAATGGTTTGGTGGTACTGCGCATGCGCAGTTGCGCACCTTTGTAGGGAACGCTGCCCACAGCGCTTCTACGATCACGAACACACTGAAAGATTTAAACACAGCACACAACACAAAGAATCAAATCGTTAATTTGAAACCTATCTGCAGTGATTTTTAGAACAACAGATGCAAAGGCCAATTTTGCCGAAGCACAGATCAGAACTCAAAAATCGAAACGTCATTGTTTAGAATATTTATTTGACAGTAAATTGTGCAAACAAATTTGCAGGACGCAGAGTGACTGCGGGAAATCGAGTTTTTCTTTGTCTCGTCTGGACCGCAGTGCACGGCTAGGCTGATCGAGCTCACGCAAAGGTCATTTGAAGCATTCAGTCCATACTGTGCAGGGTCAGTGTGCATAGTTACATAATTTTCAGCAACTTGAAGAAACATTTTGTCAGCAGTTTCAACTTTTGAACCTGGAGGGTTGATGTTGTTTTACAAGTCGTCACGAAGCGGTATGCTAGATTTTATCGCGTTTATCATTCAACATATCCATTTTACCAACCTGCTGACCGCAACGCCTCTGTTTCGCTGCCGTTTTCATTCTCTGAAATCTGAACTTCGAGGCTGGGGCGTCGTTTCACACCGGTCCGGTCAAGTCTTGTTGAACTCAGTGCCATCGGTTGTCAGGCTCGTTGAGACCAACTACTCGATCTCACTGAATCGCAAATGGAATTGGACACCAAAAAGCTGCTTTCTGTCAAAAGGCAAGGCTGTTCATTCGATGTTCTTTACGTAAGTTTTGCCTTCAAAAAAGACTGCTGTAGGTAAGCCACGATCACGGGCTCAGAACCAGCACAGGAAATCTGGCGTTCTGCGCCGACTCCTCGTTATCGGCAGTTTTGTTGAAATTTATCGTTCACAGAGTCTGGCGTGAGCAACAAATGTGCATCGTGTCATGCCGAAAGTTGAGTCACTAGCAGGCTGTGATGTATTGGCGAAGCGTCCGGGAGGTTTTCACAAAGGCCACCTTTCGCTTTTAGTGGAAGAGAAGATACAGCACCTACAGCACGCCTGCACAACATACGATCCACCGAACTTTTTCGTGCGGCCCGCGAGAACTTCCTCAATTGTAAGAAATGTTGCAAAAGGTCGACCTCGAATAAGTACTTGTCGTTCGCAGAATTTCTTCCACGCCACAACGAAATCTCTACATCGAAATGAAACAGACTTTTGCGGCCCACAGCAAATATATGTTGATAATTTGGCCCTCCGAGCTTTCAGAGTTGTGCAAGCCTGACCTGCAGCATTGTTCACAGCGGCAAAGCACCTTTTCTGCGCAACTCACATTTCGACTGTCGCTCCTTTCAACTACAAAATTTTTCGCTCACAATTGTTGAGGTAACTTCGCAAACAGCTCAGGAACCTCAACAAAAGCTGAAAACAAAAACGTGCGAAGATTGCATTCCTATTCGGAAGACACAAAGACTTCAAAAGAGAACATCTACACCACAACAGATTCTTGGGAAAAAGTCCAAACTCTATAAAGAAACCTAATGACAAACCCAAGAAAAACTTGGAAAAATGCCAACTGGGCTGTAAAATCCAGACAAGCCTCAGACCTAGCCAAGCTGCACAACTACAGCATATGGATGAAGCATAGGACTGGAAACGCGTCACGAGTTATGACGATAGCGCTTGCGTAAGCTCACAAGAGTAAAAGAAAACCAAGATCTGAGAAGACGAGCAGCCACACCACAAGAAGATGGACGTTTTTCGTAAACAGGGCAAACACGTGACGATTCCGGAAAATAGCCATATATGGAAACTCAAGTAGGCAAGTCTACGAAATAGGCCTCGGAAGTAAACACACCCTATCTAAATAGGGGTGAATATGGAGATGTTACGTCTCGGAAACAAAGAGGCCCTAACCAAATAAGGCCGCTCATGGAAACACTCCTCAACGGAACCATGGAAGAGACAAGCTTGGAAAACGGCTCATGTGATACCTGCATGACGTCCATCTTCATCAGAAGATGAACGAAAGAGACAAGAAAACCGTCTATAAATTACTGTAAAGTCTGTCATGACTTCAGATAGCAGTTTTCTGACTATCAACAGCAGAGTGATGCAGCAACAAAGAACTACGATAATGTTCTAAATCTAACTGAAGTATAAGCTACGTGGGCCATGCCCTCGACAGATATGAAAAGTAAGTTCTCGTGTTAGAATTACTGAATAAATTCGAATAAAAAATTCTCGTATTGAAATGTAATGGTGCTTTTGTTTTCAGGGCGGTTACACCGTCTATAGCTACAGGTAATATCCGTCCCTGACAAAAAGTTTTCTCGAACCTGCGCTAAAATTAAAATGCTATGTCTAAAGAATTAAATTTTCTTTGATGCTGATTTCGGCACAGAACAAAATTGGTTTACACAATAAAGCTACGATTCCAAAGTCATTCAGCGAGTTTAGGGTCGTGCTCGGAATAGATTTGTTGTCATAGTAGCGGAAGTGCACAAAGCTGTCAAGCATTTCTCTCTCATGCTGGCATCGGTTTCGGTCACGTAGTTGTTTATCAGCGATTAAGCCATGCTAAAGTTGCCAGACGTTCTTCAGCGCCAAGGACTTTTCTTGAAATGTGCTATCAAAACTGGTAATGTCCTTGATGCCTCAAAAACATGTTGCTGTCTTTGAGCATTTTCCGGCGTCCTTGAAAGTTCTGGAACAGTTGTGAAATTGTTCATTATTGACCTATTAATTACATTTAACATTCAAGAATCAAGATTAAACAAAGTAACTACGGTAACAGAATAATATGTAGGGCTAGATTTGTTCCATCTTAACAGTTGTGTAGTAAAAAGTAAACTATTCAAGAACACTTGTGTCGTCACAATAGTCATTCTTAAGCTTTCAATTTCAGGTTGTCACGAACTATGAGATATCCTGTGGGGACTGTCTATCGAAAGAAATCCTTTCCCAGCAACGAGCCAGACACTAAAGATCTTACAGAGTATATATTTCACCCTCGAAGTAGGCATCACCAGTTCTTATTCCAATAGATCATGTGGAGATTTCCACAAATGTGCCAAAAATAACAGCGACCTATTTGCGAAGCTGTTAGAAGTACTGCCAGTGAACAAGATAGTCCGTTTGCCACCATAGAGGCTACAATATTTCATCGGAACAAAGCATAGGCCTGCGCATATTATAATACCCCTGTGCTGCATACAATATGTATATGTGCAATGTACATGTAATAATTACCTTGCGTTCTTAATAAATGTGATTGATTACCTATTGTTATTTGGCAATGTTTGTTTTAAAAAATGTGCTTTACAACTACACCTAAGGTATTCCAAGTAGGCATGAAGTAAAAGTTCAATAATCATCTGGGAACTCTAAGCCAAACGCATTATATAAATCGTTTGTTTTATCATACAGCAAAGTTTCTTTGAAGATCATCTTGCCGTTTAAGAGAACTTATTCCCGGCAAAAACATTGGGTTTTTCTCGATTTAGTGGCCACTACCAAATCTTTAAAACTGCCTGGTGCTTACCACGAAAATTAGAGGGGTTTGCATGTTCTTCCACAACAGTTGCAGTATTTGGAGCACCAATTCTCGCCCAATTAGAAAGAGTTTTGCGATCAGTTTGCGACATGCACACCGCAGGCAGGTCTTTCGCATCAGGAAGAAACCCCTTTAACTTGACCGTATTCCGAACGATTTTCATGAACACTTTGAGCCGCCTACTAGATGAGGAAGTGGCGCAAGTCTACGTAAATATCAGTGTGTTTCACTACAAGTTCTGCTACGCCGCAGAACAATTTTCTCCATGTCTCTTCTCATTCGTCCTACAATTTCTGCAAAAGAGTTCCGCCACATTGATATCATCCACCGATGTTCACATGACTGAAACAGTTGCTGATTCATCTAAAGTCTCTTCAAGGTCCGCAACCGTGAAGCATTTGCACGATTTCTGTAGCTCTAAAAACTGCGCAGATAATTTTTAAAAATTTTTCAAACGAGGGTTACACACCGCACCTTGGCTGTTTCTGCACAACACGAATCTACAGCATTCGACGTATACGCAATTACAGTCTATGCACAAATATTTGCGGAGAGCAGTCGCTCATTGCCAAAGTTCTACCCTTGTCGAAAGCCTTAACGTCGGCCTGAATGTTAGTTCAAAGGCGTTTGTACTATCCGGTCCTACTTCAAAAGGCCAATGCACGTTTACAGTTGCACTCGTTTATGCAACTTGAAAAATTTTACCACCAGCTGAACGTCAGGGCGGAGCATAAATGAGAGGGTAGCTGTGGCCAAAATGCAAACAAGGATATCGCTCTTGTCAAGGTACACGACTCTTGATTTTAATATTTTGGCCTCAATCAAAAGTTTTGCGCAGTTTAGGATACTCACATATAAATTCCTGCGGTTTTCAACTTGTGACACTAACTCGGTTTCAATCACATCTACATCGTAGAGTTTCTACATGTTTGGAGAAAGCGTGCTGACTGGAGAGTTCAAGGTGGTTTCTCTTCTTTACTTGGAAGACTCGTTGCAAAGCAACGATCAGCTCTTTTTGATGGAAAGCGCAATAACTGGACATCAGGGGATAAATATTTCAGTCATTGCTTCACAGTGCTTTTCTGAAAGAACTCAATCTCTTCTCGTAAAATAGCAGCCTACGTTGTCAAAATTTGAGAATTCCCGCTCGTTTTTAATAAAACGTTCCTTAATTTTCCCTATTTTTTCTCGTTCAAGTGAATATTCATGTTTCTTCTCTCCTAAAAATAAGTCACTGACGTTACATTCATTATTTTCCAAACTCTTATTTTTCGGTTACGTCACGACTTCCACACTTGTTATGCTTGTCTTTTTAACAAAAGTTGTTGTGGTCATGATTTCAGGTGCCACAAATGTTTGCATAATAATAGCTGTCACTCTTTCATTGCACTCTTCTTCTTTTGAGTCAGTTCAACAAAACAACTCCTAGGCTGCGCAGTCCAGAACCGTCAGGTCGTGCAGTCCATGAAGAGGTTGATGGATTGGTCATTGGAGGACAACATGGTCGACGGTTTCTTCTTCTGCGCCACACTCACAGTTCGCAGAGGAGGCCATACCCCATTTGTACAAGCAGGAGTGGAAACGTCCGACACCGGTACGGAGGGGTTTAAGCCGGACACATTAAGTGTGTTTGGTCGGTTTGTGCTGTTTGCGAAGTTCGTGTCATTACAGCACATTTGTGAATGCAAGATGACATGTTAAATTTCTTTATAAGTGCATGAAATGCATGGTTGCAACGTACACACGCTTAATTCTAGAAATGTTGTGTTACTGTGAACTGACGTGCAGGCTGGTATGCCGTACGGTTATTGATGTCACAATTAGGTTGTCATTACGAAAACATTGATTAGATAGTAATATCAGAAGGTTTATTCGCCCGAAACCAGCGATAAACGTGTACACAAGCATGAGTATATGGCAAATGAAATTCAGGCCAGCAATGCACCAAGCAACCAAGGACGAAAAGAGGGGAAGGGGGCACAATTCTCCGGTGTCGAATCACTGTGGGTCAGCCAGTCAGTCAATTGTACAGTATTTTTTGCGATTTGTGGAAAAATGCGTGGTTCAACAAAAAGATTGCGAGGGTTGGCGAAATGACCGCCAGGTCAACACGTCAGCCAACCCTTAGAAAGAAGGATAAAGGCAATCCGAAGATTATGTTTATCGCAAAGATATAGAAAAGGTCAAACACACACGCACAAAAGAAAAACACAAGATGCATAACAGATCATGTGCATAAAATCGTCACAAATATCGAACTGCAACGAGCAGCGACACAAGCAACGAATTATTTACAAACAAAGACGGGTTTGTTTGCTTCGAATGAAGCAAGTGCGTACAAAATGCCGGGAATCAATGAATTTATATTTAAAAGAGGAGCTGTTTGTATAATTATTTATATGTATGGTGCGGTCTTTTACGTCTTTCGGAATTCCATTCCATAGCTTGGGGCGTCTGTAAACAGAAACGCGTTGTTGTTTAACTGTTTTGTATAAAGGAATAATTAGCACTTTAGTATCAAGTTGTCGTGTATGAAAATTATGATATTTTGGTTGTATTCATATCCATCAGTGATTTCTTTTGGTAACATCTGATTACATATCTTGTACATGTATTTAGCCACTTTGTATTTATATATGTTCTTATCTCTAGAATATAAGTGGAACGATGCATATCTTTTATGGATATTTGTTCATTGATGTGAATTTTATAGACATTGCTTATAGCTCGGTTGTTTAACTTGACTAAAGAATCTAACAAGGTTTTATTTGCAGTGCCCCAAATAAGAATTACGTAGTAGAGGTGACGATAAACAATTGAGAAATAAATTTTACGAAGCAGATCTACATCGCTGTAAGCCTGCAACCAAATAGGGGACGCCAAATGACTGCGGGGGCGACAAAATCTTCCAACAATGTCACAATTACTTTCTTCAGTACAGTACATTTGCTTCCGAAAGACCTTAAGTACGAACATGGGGACGCCGAACTTGTTTATTTCCGAGGCGGCATTTAACTTCGTTACGCCCCTTCAAGCGGCCGAGATGATGATATCACGTACGTTACTTTATCACCTGAAACCTCAAGTGAATCCAGCGAACATGAAAATAACAAAGTGCAAACATCGGTCATGGACACGAACCAAAGTCAAGAGACTTCGACGTAACAAGACAAGGCCAGCAGCAACGACATGCCGATCGAATTCAACTGGTCACACATAAAGAACAAACTAAAGTAGGCTCTAGAACTTGCTAACATCACACACGTGATGCATTATTGATCTCGTTTATTTTGCTAGACGCTACAAATCCAGTTGCTTTAATTTAATTTAATTTATTTGTTTATAGCAAACACGAAGTCCATAGTATGAACACACACACTCTGCAGAACGCAGGTTGATAAAAACAGACAATACAGAACGTAGTACAAGAAAATGAAGCCGGCGAAATCACATGGTTACAGACACTTTTTGCAACTGCATTGAAGACAGAACCATAGGGTTACAGACACATTCTTAACAGTATTGTTAGCTAACACGTAACACTTGTTACAGCACTACTGCGGAGTAGGGCGCTAATTCCTAACTTGGTCTAGTCTAGGTAAAATGCGAAAGCGTTGTGGCTTGACACGCCATCGATCAAACGGACACTGCAAAGTTCGAATGTATTTTCTGCGTCATCGTAAAAATAGAACAATTTGCGTCATCGCTTTGCGTCATCGTAAAAACAGAACAATCTTATCAAATTTTGGTGTCGAACTGCTCGCTCAAACGAGATGTCTGCGCAAGTGCAACAACCGGAAAAATTAAATCAAATTTTAATATTTCAGTGTGATTGCTGTAAATATCGCTGTAGTTCGCTGGAACAGAGAAGACGTTTGATCAGAATGGTTTTGCTCAGAATGCGTTTCGCTAGAAATGAATGGCTTGCACGGACCTAGTGATCAGCGAAAGGGATGAGTGTTGATTGCGCCGTCGCAGTTTCACACCGTTCACCCTGGGTTTGAATATTGCCACGAACTTTGCCTCAACCTCGACCCGGAATAAGTCGTGAGCAGTGCAGCTGCGGCTGCAGGCACCTCGCCTCTTAACGAGTTCGATCGTATGAATGACGTTTCTACGTTTCACTGAGCTCAGAAAATACATTCAAGAAGGAATCACAAATTATAAGTTTGCGTCTCATGTTTCTTCTCTAAATGTGAGAGTTATTTGCACAGGCTCCGTCATGGCGTAGGTGCTGTCTGGTAATAAATACTAAAGAAAAGCATGGTCAAGATTTTCAATGTTTCAACTCGGGGTTTTCGATACGCACTAATCAAATCTACTGGGGCAGGTCGCTGACATAGCCGTGCTTATGTTGTTTATAACCTTGTCCTGAATTGTTTTGCCAAACGGAGGCAACATCCAGTCCATCAAACAATGGTACCCCTAGAGAAACGTTTCCAAACATTTCATAGGTCTGCATACGTTGTATACACTTTATTTAAATATAACACCTCATCGTGCGTGACTGGTGCATGAAAATTCAAAATATTTATTCATTTACTATGAATTTTTTCCAACGGATTTGCGTCATTACTGGAAAACGTTTGTACTCGGAAGGTGGTTTTGAGTTACATGTTGTTTGAAACTTCACTTAGAAACTTCATTTAAGTTAAGTTCTGGTTATGGCAAAAAAACTCGAAAGTTGATGAAAGTCATGACTTCGTCTTCTCATAATCATGCTGTGTTAGGTTTCATGACAACGTCATCTGAAAACGTTGAAACAGCTACACTGTTGTGAAATGATTAACAGAGTCTGTTGATCAAAGCAGGAAGTTGTTATTAATAACGTTCGAGATACGTATGTTGCTGCTGTTGCGGTTTTAAGCATTTTGCCAACCTTGTAAGTACTGGTAAAATGAGCATACGAATGTATTCACTGCTTTCAACTTCCGTGCCGTTATGCAGTCATATGTGTAGGTTCTGCAGAAGCAGTTAAATCCTCGTTTTACGATTGGAAGATTTTCTTATGGGACAAAACATTGAAATAATCTATCAGTTTTGCAAAAATATATAAAAAATCTAATATTTTCTTATATGAAAATCAAATTTCTATACATTACGTAGAAATAAAACGGGAAAAACAAAATTTTTATACAAGATTATGTACAGTTCTTAAATTTTGGGGAATAGCGTAACGGCAAGTTGCTTAAATACACACAAGGAAATGTTCAGCTTTTATGCGTATTATTGGAGGATCATGTAATTAAACACTAAAAGGCAAAAACGTGCAGTTTGTGATAATAATCAACCATGAAAAATTTACCACTGTTTTAGCAAAGAAATGTTAATCAATATTATCTCGAAATTTTACCGGCCAAATGACTGATTTTTAAATATCCGCTACAAACTTTGACAAACCTTGTCTTACAATCTTGGGCGATTCCTAAATACTTTTTGCAGCGTTAGCGTTTTGGAAAATGTTTTTCGAAGTTAAACACTTGGTTTTGATCACTAGTGCAATGTTCACTGCCCCTACAAGACGATATATTAACGAGGAAACAAAAGAGCAAGTCGAGGAAGCAGAAATTTTGCTGAATCATTTTATCAAATTCACTTGTTAATACCAGTGCTTCATTATGCTCCAAACACACAATAACTTTTTCTGCTTCGTTCATTCCAAATAATAAAGAATTTGACTTCGATTGGTTGGGCTTAGATTATTATCTTTGATCTTCAAAATCCGCAAAGTAGTAAAGGAAGCATTTACTTCACAAAAAATCATTTGTTATGGCAACCGATAAACTTTTTATCATGGGCTGCAAAGTAAGTGAATTATGCAGATGCTTCTTTTCAATTTTCAAATTCATCTCAAAATGAATTATGTCAGTCTGCAAAGTATTGTTTGTTTTTTGGATTGGACGACACTTGGATGTACTGCTTCGGATTTTTCGTGGAAAACTTATCATGCAAAAGAGCCTTGATAATCAGGTTTTGCATGCTTTAATCCATAAATGCTTTGGTTCTCCTGGGTTTTATATTTCATAAAACCTTGAATTTTAGTTTTCACACATGTCTTGTTCAAATTTTAATAACATCGACGAAATTGCCTGTTTGAAACATTTTCAAATATAATTGCAAATAGTGTTACGATTGTCACATAACATGTCGTTATGACGACTGCAATCACATAACATGTCGTTATGACGACTGCAATCACATAGCATGTCGTTATGACCACTGCAATCACATAGCATGTCGTTATGACGACTGCAATCACATAGCATGTCGTTATGACGACTGCAATCACATAACAATGTCGTAAGCACTGTGAAAAAGTGCATTCAGCAAATTTCTATTCATTCTTCAAAAAATGTTGGTTTACTTGACGAAATATTTCTCTGAACAAATTGTATAATTCATGGTGAAATACCTATTTTTTGATTACGGCGATCTGCGCAACTGCTATCTTTAAAGTTATATTTTTTATCCAATGAAATTTCCCGTTAAAGAACCTTGTTTGCTCAGCACTTTACACTCATTATTATATTTTAACCAACGTAAAAAGTGCCACGAAAAACGTAGAAACTTATCCACATTGAATAGATATGGACATTGGACAGATATAATATATATATAGATGTTAGGTGGATGACACTAAATCGGAAACTTGAAACTTCGAAACAAACCTCAAATAATCTCACACAACGTCGTACTTTGTCCAAAGATAGTGTCATGCGCGCTCCGAAGGACGTATTTCCGCCGTATGCTGAACCCATGAACCCATGTTGAACTCACATGAACCCATGTTGAACTCACTGTTGGTTTTTGACGTCAGTGACTTATTACTTTCAGAAGTGACTTTTTCTATTTTCAGAAGCAACAAAAAAGGAGTGACAAATTATAAAGGGCGCATGAATGTAGAATTTAGCGATAGTGACTTTACGGGGACTGCAAGTGATAAGGCAGCAAGACAAATCTTAACAAAACATCTGACTTTGCAACATTAGTTAACATTTTTTCCACGCTAATAATTCTTAGCTAAACATTGCAGTTCTACCCTATGCCAGCTGAAGTTCAACAACTATTTACAATTTGAAGAAGGAAGGTGGCTTTGAATTTTCTGACGAAATTTTCCGTCCGTAAGGACTCAATAAATAATTTCAGCAAGTGTTTCGTCGAATTTGAGAAACTTTTTTGCTTCAAAATATCAATGCAGTAATTTATTTTTTCCAGTTAATACTTTCATTAACGCATTTTCACATTTTACGCATAATAGTCGAAGTAGGTTAGGAAAAAGTCCACAAAATTGCAACACCCACGTTACCTACTTTTAACGTTAAAAGGAATTAAACCATGGAGTCCCTTCTACTTGTATTCGAGGTTAATAACCAATCAAAGCTATTTGTTCTATGAAAGCACAAAACGATGACATAGGACATCTACATCAGTGAAAAAGTCTTCAACGAAGATGAGCTTGTTAAATATGATTTAATGTTTTAACTGATTTGTTGCAGAAAACCAAATAGTGTGAAGTCGGTTTAGATGAGTTGATATCACTGCTGGAGGTATGAACGCGACTACTGCACAGTCATTTTCATATGAAAATGTCAGTGGCACAGCGTTTGTCGAATTGGGAGCGCATGAATTGATTGAAGTCGTTTACTTATCCACTATTTCCTTGATGGGAACACTGGGAAATTTGATGGTGATTTCGTCAATTGTATTACAAAAACAAGCATTAAAGGACGGAAACATCTTTCTTATCAATCTGGCCTTTGCTGATTTGTTGGTAGGTATGATTCTCCCTTACGTGCCTTTTTTATGCTGATGTCAATGGACTGCTTAGATTCGTATTTGCAATTACTTGTTTGTTTTGCGTTTTCGATATCTGCGGAAGTATGTACTGGTATTTATAGACGAACAAAAAGTGCAGTTTTCAAACAAGTTTCCAATTCTTCATACCGTTTGTCATTGTTTATAGCTGGGGCACTGTTTGTGTGTTTGGCATCTCCCAGTGCAAACTGCTTTTATCATCGAACAGCTGCTCTGCAATGTGTTATGTCTTACCATCTTTGTGTTCTTCAGCTATTCGAATACACTACCCTTTTGATATGGACGATGTGTTTGAAGCAAAATAAATACTATACTCTTAATTTTCTGATTAAAGTGCTGCCTTCATAGAAAGTAAATACAAAATATTTTCATTGGGTGTTCCTCAACCCAGTCATCCATTATCTTGGAAAGACCAAGGTTTATTTCGAGACATCATGAATTGCAGTAGTTGAGTACAGAAAACATATAATGCAAATCTGAAATTGCATCATATAAACACGTGCTTATATTTGAACAAATTATCCTGGAACTTGTTTTATCAATCGCGCACATCTTTTTTTCTGCGTGATAAAACGCTTGTGATCTATTCACGTACTTTATTTTGAAAACCACCAACGTGTTCTCAAGGTCACCAGCATTTGCCTTCCAAGTATTGTCCCAAGCAGAATCAAAGGCTTCAATGTCTTACCAGAAAGTCTCTGCCAAGTTGTCGGGTACCTTGTGATGGTGTCTTCTGTATGTTCATTGGCTAATCTGACAGCAGTAGCAGCAAATAGGTACGCTTTCTACAACAACGAAAATTGCCGATAACTTTAAGTTGTTTCAAAACTTTGTAGTTAATGATGATGTTCTTCAAGTGCTTTCATAGCTCTTTATTGTTTTCCAGTCAATTTCTACTCTTTTGCTGATGTAAATTATATCACATTTCTATGTAAGAAAACAAGCGCAAGTTTGATGCCCATCGTGTTTTTGAAGGTACTGGGCCATAGTGCGTCATAGTTCATACAACCGTGTATTCTCTAAAACAAAATCATACCTCATGGTTGCTTGCACATGGATTTGGGCAAATCTTTTTGCCATACCATCAGCCACAAGTTTCGTGGGTCTTGTGTAAGTACAGTATTTGTACCTGCCATTATTTTAAATAGTGAGAGATTGTTAGAACACCCTAAAAAACGGACGTTTTCTCGTTGCATGTGCAACGTTTCTCAAGAGTTTGCGCTGTACCTATCATTTAAGAACAAACATTTTAAATGAAAGAAGGTTGTCAACAAACTCTATCTATAGAAAACGCATCGGTATAGCATTTGGTTCTGAGATTAGTTTCTGGCACTTCATGCGTGTAGAAACCAAACAAACGTTTCAAACACTTTAGCCGTCTGAATAATTTCTGATCTTGTTTATCTATTTGTTTAATGTACTGTCTAATGTGTTCAAAGGACTTGAACAGTTTAAATACACATCTTAAAATTTTCGTGAAATTTTAATGCTTTAAAACATTTTATCAAGTGCTTAGACAGATCTCTTGGTGACAATTGATAAAGTACTTTGTTTTTGCACTATCCTTTTTCTTGAAAAGGTACGACGCTGTTGTAATGGTATGTGCCTGGAACGTGTATTCATCTCGTCTTTACAACTATTTATTGATGGTAATTGCCGTCTTTGTGCCAGTTTGTCTTACCACCTTCTTCTACTACCAAATATACAAGTAAGTGCTGCAATAAATTTTAATCAAAGTGAATTGTACTATGGTTTGATGCTTCCCAAATTCTGGCAAAGATATTTGAAGCGCGTATATCTGTGACTTTTTGCGCATTTGCAAATCACAAATCTGTATACCATCACTGCGTTAGTGATGATTCCCTTTTGTTCTGGAGGGATGAATAAAATTATTTTCATTCAGCTAGCTCTTCACATTCTTTCTTCCAAAATGTGTTTTAAGTAGAAATTCATCATTAACCAACACTGATTTTGTGATTCCAAAAACATCAATTTACACAAATCATTCACACCTGATAAACAAAACAATAATATTGATTGTTTTGCATTACGATATATGTTGAAGTGAAACTTGAAGATAATGTTTACAAACTGTTTGCATTTACAATTATAGTTTCATAAATTGATTAAAGTAGTTTGCATGTAGGTTATTGATGAAAAATTTCATAAAAAAACTTTGCATGGAAACCTAATGTAGATACTTATTCGTGTTCATTTATTTACGTTCATAACTGCAGGGGTTGCATGCAATTCAAAAAAGAGCAAAAAGACTTAACCATGAAACAGCACTCGGAAATCATTAGTTGTACATGAAGGTAATAACAAAATGCGAATAACCACAGAAAGAGCTCCACAGGCTGTTCCAATATCTCATCGCCTTACAAAATCTTAACACTGTGAAAGCCGGCGTACGATATATTCGTACTTCAATTTCGGCCTAAAACACAGCAGTTTTCGGTTGCCTTACCAACGACCTAGTACCTCTGCTGATTGCGCTACAGAGCTGTTCAAGGGCTCAAAAGGATCGGCCAGTCTAGTAGATTGCACTCGAAAAAACATTTTTTGGTTGGGGGGTGCGGATTTTTTGTTACTGACGTCATAAGTGAAGTAGTTTTGGGGTCATTTTGGCTCATGTTGCCTGACCTAGGGCCCAACCGCTAGGCCAAAGTGTTTCGCTGAAGTTTTAATTGGAAACTAGGCTCGAGTCCGAGTCTTTTGAGTCTTTGATCGACTTTCTAGCGTTTCTGGTTCAAAAGTTATGATCTAAAATAAACAAATTAATTTATTATCTAATTAGTCAAATATTATTACTAACTTACATCATAACTTTTGAACCCGAAACCTCAGCAGGTCAACCAAAGTATCAAAAGACTCGGATTGTAGCCTAGTTTCCAGTAAAAACTTCAGCGAAATACTGCAAGCTAACAGTTGGCGCCCAGGGCCAGGCAAAGTGGGCCAAGGTGGCCTAAAAGTCCTCCACTTATGACGTCACTTACAAAAAAACCGCACCCCCCAAGCAAAAAAGTTTTTTTCGGGTGCAGTCTAGAAGACTTGCCGCGTCTTTTGAAGCTTCGACCAGGTCCGTAACCCGAACAGGTAAAGCCTGAAGGTTGATTCCCATTCTTTTGCTAAAAATACAACTATTGTAACAGCAACTATTGATTTTGTTTGAATTCGAAAATTGATTTTTATCTTTATCGGTTTTTCTCGTTTGCTTGACCTTGTTTTTAGCATATGTACTTTTTGATTTACCAATTGTTGCACCTCTCTAACGATCATCATTTTAAAGGCTCTCCCTATAGTACATCTGCCAAAATTGCGACGTTTGGTGTTGAGTCACTCCGGCGTGATACCGTGGCTTATGTGTTCCGTAATTGGCGTCAGACAGTTTTTAGTTTACTTGAAAGCAAGTATTTGAGTACGATGTATTATCCAGTTTTTACTTGTTGTAGCTTGTGTTTTGATATATTCATTTCAGCTGGGTTTATTAGCTTTCTCTGTCCTTGTTTTAGCCTTTCAACGCTTCAACCAAAGCATTGCTTCCAGATGTAAGGACTGAGAATACGCAATGTTATGTGAAATCGATTTCCTATTGAAAACATTGTTTCAACATCATAGCCGTTGTGAAAACTAGTTACTTGAATGCAACTGTTGGATTGGAAAGCATGCATAGTGACTAACACAGATTAAGTCAAGATGCACAGCGTCAAAAATGCAAACAATTCTTTTCTAACAAAGGTGCCAAAACGTCTGAGGAAACTAGAAAGCTTCTGCTGACTGAACATTGACATTCCTGGAAATGGTAGTCTACTGTTGGTGAAAGCTAACGTTGTCCGCTATCTTGCAACGATCTGTACATTGGCCACCATCCATTGTGGCTTTCTCGCTTTGGACCACCTCAGAAGCAGTGCCACTGAAAGCCAGTCTGGAGGATGACTCAGCAAAAAAAAGCCGCGATTGCAGCAAAACCACAATTTAGCCACAGTAAAATTCGTATTGGAAACAATGAGTATTTTCCAAAATGTTGTAAGATCAACCATGTCCTCATTTTTTAATCCCACAAGTTTATGCAATGCTTAGAACGCGATTCAAACATTGTGAAATTTACGATATTGTTTTCACAGGAAAGTCAAATCAAACGGACGCTGGATCAGACGTGTGTGCTCAACGTATAGCGCAGTCGCTAGAAAGGAACAAAGATCGTTGCAAACAGAAATTGATTTACTCAAAACCCTGGCAACAACTGTTATAGTATTTGTTCTTTGCTGGGTTCCACATGGATTGGTAATCATGTTTGGTAGACCTGGCCCACCAGCTCAGTTTCAAAAGGTGAGGAAAAGATAATTTTTGGAGTGTTTAATCATTTCAAAGAGATAGCTATTTCAGAATTGTTCCTTTTATAGAGAGAATCTAAATTGGAAGTCGTATAAAGGTTTAATAGAAACCAAAACGCAACAACAGGCGAATTTAATCCATGTTCTGAAGACTGAAATATATCTATCAAACGCATTGAGGGTTGATAACTATGGGTCAACAATGGTACAACGCTTTTATGCGAATGGGATCTGAACATTGAGTAATGTTATGCACTGACTTTCGAAACTAACTCCGCTTCTATTTAAAAAAAGTACTTTCAAACTCAAACGCTGTTAATCTGTAGCTGACGCATAAATGACCCGGCAAAATTAAAATATGTTGTGGATTTATTTATGTTAAAATCTGACTAATTACTGTACTTTGATTTAACCTACCTTGCGAAAGAAGCTGATTCTGGCAAAATGAGATATTTACGAGCTAGGACTGCAATTTTTCCATTAACCGTTGGTATCCAGAAAGACATTCCATTATTATTTATGGAAAACCGCATTGAAGTTTAACTGTATATCACTGTGCTCTCAAGGAAGAAATTGGTAGCTTTCAACATAGAGAAAAGATATTTTGATTCTAACTACGGATGTACGACTTTCAAACGAAAACAAAAAAACATCTTATTTCTTAGTTCATTAGGATGCTTGAACAAAATTTTCAAGCTGATATTTTTCAATTTCTGACTTTTATTAAACGCACAAACTTTTCCCAACAGAACTGCTGAAAAATGATGCAAGGAGACTATTGCCCAAGGATGCATTCCATATTTTTTTAAAAATTGCCAAAATGTTTTGAAACGTCTTGTGAAATACCTGTAAAATTAACTTGCATGTTTGTTTTAAATTAAAACAAACGCCACCCCAATTACGTTGAAGGTTATGGTCAATTTTCTGTTAAATTTCGATAGTCAAACAATTCAAATATTAAAAACTGTGCATTAGTGCAATAGATTGAATAATGCTTTACTTAATTTATAAAATTACATGCTATTGTGCTGAACCAGTGACGGTTAAGCTGTTTTGTTTTGTGCCCAACGCTTTGTCTGTGAAAGTTCAATATCTCACATGTCATCATGGATTTCTGCTGATCGTGAGAGTAGGTGTTGTACAATGCAGAATTAATTCTCACTCGAACTTATGCTTTGGTTTTGCTCTTTTTTCTAAGTTTTGTTTTCATTAAGAAAAAAAATATACTGCACTTCCCATGTTCAAAAAACATACACTTTTCATCGTGCTGAAATCCATGCTTTAAGTGAATACATCAATGTGTTAAACAAGCCATTGACATTCATTCTTAAAGCACGGACGTCTTTTTTATAGACAGTTGCTTGGCTTGCACTCAGCAATTCTTCAGTCAATTTCATAATCTACGGCGTGATGAATGAGAAGTACAGAAAAAGATACAAGTTTTTGCTGAACTATATCTTTTGCTGCAAAAGCAGGCGAGCAAGAAGGTACTTGGCAATTGGTTTTTGTCAATGTCATGTTTGTTTCCATAATTTTCGAAAAAACTGTTTCCCCAAAAGGAATTGTGATCATGAAATATGCCACGCTATTTTCATTCGAAATGAAATTTATTTACATCAGGAGAGCAAACGCTGCCAGAGACACTTTCAGTGGCAAATTTTATTGTTTCTTTGATGCATGTTGTGTTAGTTTGTGATGTTTCTTGAGGCATTGCTGAGATGAAAATCATTTTATTTCTGAAGAGCTGCAAATACAGCACTACTGTAAATTTGAAATTTTTGAACTCATTTGTGAAATTTTTAGATCTTCTGCAATCGATTCTTCAGAACGCAACCTAAACATTGGTGAGTTGTTTCTGTTCTAACCAAAATTAAGTAATCATAATTTTATAGATGCTTGAAAAACATTAACCGCGAAAGAAGAACGACAGATTAGTCAAAACCATATAAAAAGAACTTATGATTTTTCAAGACAATACTTTTCCTCTCAGGAAAAGGGTGCGGCACTTCAACGCCAATTGACAAGTATCCAGCCAATCAACAGATGACCGTCAAGAACAATTCACTTCAGCAAGAACTTGCAGCAAAGCTGGGATTTTGTAAAAACAGCTAGGGAACAACATTCGATAAGAATGCATTAGAAAAACCAGTCGCATTTCATAACACACGAGTTTTCATCTATGCAGCAGCAAAATTTGTTTTTCATGGTTGTTGTTTGATCTTTTATTCTGCATGAATTTGTTGTTTCTTCGGAACTACATTTCCATTTTTTCTTCTTAACCATCCGACTGTTTTGATTTGTAATGTTTGCAATTTCAGGCGTGGACCAAAACGATGCATTTTAATTCGTGATATTTCACTCGAATAAAACTATTGATACACTAATGATGATGTTTGATTTCACTAAACTTAGTTGTTGGCTTTTTTAGTCATTGGAATTTGGTTCTTCATTATCTGCATTGTCTGTTTTAACTTTGTTTCCCCTTTTTACTAACAAAGCCTATTTGCTTTAACAAAGGTGCCGTAATGATCACAATCAAAGATGACACCATCAGTAATTGCAAATTTTCAGAAACTTTTTCCCACGATTTGATAAATCCTTGGTAATTTTCTTAGTTTCATCCAACTTCATTTACCATTTACGTTTTCTTTTCTTTCAACAAATTCTTCACAATGCAATTAAACCGTTTCCGTAGTTATCGAAAACCGTTTCCTTACTTATCGAAAACCACTGCTCTTATTTAGATGTGTTTCATACAGTCAGGGTTTTGGCTATTCATCGAAATCCCAACTCCATGTAATCCTATGGTTTCTTGCAACAGTATTGTGGTCACGATTTAGGCTGTCACCGTAAACGTCTATATAATATTTACAAAGACAAACTTCATATCCAACTGGAGAACGTCTTGATTTATAATAGGGCAAATTGTTCAGTCGCTGTCGTTTTTGACTCGTTTTACGTGCACTGTAATAATAAGGAATATTTTGGTTTGTGCGTGCACCTGTGGTGCGTTTCTCATTAAATCTGGTTTATGGGAATCACATACAAAGAGAAGGGTATCCGCATGAGCCTCAGTTACACGGTAACGTGTTTAGCAGTAAGTTTTTCATGCTGCACAAAATTGATGCCGGTGAAGATATTCCTTCATTGATGTCACTGTCGTATTGGGTCAGTAGATACTATGCTACCATGCATAGATTAGCTTTTTTATTTGTAGAACAGTGTTCGCAAGCATTTCCTAGTTCAACACCACAAATATAAGCATTACTTGATGACATTTCTAATTGCGTCACAAGTATCATGGTACTGTTTTCAATACAAAACATCTCAAAAATAATCAAACAATATTCACCTAAAACGGCAAACGAGGATTACAGAGGACTAGACCTGATGTTCTGTTTTGCAATTTACTTAAATTTATCGAAGAAAATCTCCTTTCAGCAACAATGTTTAAAGTTATCGGCACCCGCCATTTAGTTAAGCTTCATGAGCTGACTATGTTTTGTTCTCAACATAATTTCAAGCAGGGCCGCAACCAGTGGGAAGGCAACCTGGAAATTCCCCCTCCCGAAATTTTCAGAAACGTGTTTAGTTATAGGCAGAACGACATGTTACAATATTTTGCAATGTCGAAAGATAGTACAACAGCAAGTTGCAATCGTTTGACCCCTCGAAAATGTTAGCTGGTTGCGGCCCTGATGTCAGGTAAAACCTCTGATCGTCTACACTGCGAGATAACGACGAAGCAGAAACATGGTGAAGAAACCATGAATTAGACGTCAATAACCCTCTATTCTTATATATCGTGGCTGTTAAAGTTTGAGCATTTTTTCTGACTTTCCACATATCAGCATTTAAGGAATTGAAAGATGGAAGATACTATTTTTTGTCAAGTCACTTTCACTTTTCAATGATTGAATGTCTTGCATGCAAAATAGAACGTTGCAAATATCATCTATGGAAATGAATATTTCTGACAGCAGTGAATCAGACACTAAAGCATTTTTTTTGTCGAATATTTATTTAACCTACGAAGAAGGCATTTTATCTCGCACTTGGAGAAGTTACAGATACTTTCATACAGCAAAGATTTTCATTTTGAAAATTTCTTTGTCAGATAATAAATTCCAAACAAACTACTGTCAGTTGCCACATATTTCTAATAATTCTCTGATTCAGAAAATCATTTTTCTATACACTCAGTTGAAGAACAAAATTTTTGGGAAAATATTTCTCGATTCTGGTTTGTTTGGATCGCATGCAATTCGACATGTTGTTGATTTTTTGATAAGTGCCGGCATGCCGGAGCCTGGATGATGCTTCCTGTCTAGATCTATAGATGATATATCAGGATTATTGCTCCACAAACCATGCCGACAATGGAAAATTCAATCGTAAAACAACAGGTTGAAATATTGCAAAATGCACATACGCATCGATCGTCGCGCGCATCAGTAAGGACGATGCTCGGATTTTGAAGCAGACTGACCTTTTGAAAAACTCGCTACAGTCTCTTCCTCAATTTCTTCTTCCTCTTTTGAGCTAGTTGTTAAACCACTGCTTGGCCGCACTAGATCTCGGGGCAGGTGATGAGCAGCCATTCGATTGTCTCATCGTCCAGAACCGTCAGGCCATGCAGTCCATGGGGATATCGATGTATTGGACATTGGAGGGCAACATGGTCGACATTTTGTTCTTCTGCGCCACACTCACAGGCCGTACAGAAGGCCATGCCCCATTTGTACAAACTGCAGCGGAAACGTGCGACACCGGTGCGGAGGCGGTTAAGCGGGACCAAGGCTCTTCGTGGGAGGGTCATTCCGGAGGGATGGTGCCGGTGTCGGGGATGAAAACGCAGAGTCTTTTGGGGTTATCCGTCCACTCTCCATTCCATTGGTAATCCGCCCACCGCGCCGCACGCATGTCGTTGTTGTCAGATAAAATGATGAGATGTTGTGCGGCGGGTACAAATGGGTGTTTCAATATGAGGCGCCACGCGTTTGCACTCGATAGGTGGGTGAGCGCTGAGTGGAGCATGTCCAGGCTCCATGGCACGGCGTGCTAGAGAAAGTGTGGTTCCATTGCAACGAAGCTCAGCAGGTTCGATGCCTGCGATGGTTAGAAGGTTGTCCGCTGGTGCAAGACGCAGGCATCAAGTCACAATTTGCAAGGTGTCGTTGATGGCGGGATCGATGAGGCGGTATGAGCACTGCTGCACCAAACAGGTACTCTGCGGTTGAGTGCACCAAGGCTAGGGTGGCTATTCGCAGAGTTGTAGCTACAGAAACCCAGCCGGCACCAGCAAGCCGCCTCAGGAGCGCGACGCGTGATGTCAGCTTCTTGCGAAGTGACTCAAGATGTCGGCGATACGTGAGCGACCTGTCCAACGTTACTCCGAGGTATTTGGGCTCGGAGCAGACGGGCGGAGCTTCGTTGTTGTATTTGACTTTTAACTCACGTTTAGCTTCCTTGTTATGGTGGAAGGCTGCCGACACCGTCTTTGTAGTGCTGAGCTGTAGCTTCCAAGTTTGGAGGTATTCACCTAGTGCCTAGTGTTGCCATGTCCATGCTCAGCACCCCTTCCACCGCCTGCCAGTCACCATCAGTATGCATGATTGCTAGATCATCAGCATATGCATACTTTCTGGAGATGGTGGTTGGCAGGTCAGAGATGTAGATGTTGAAAAGAAGGGGCGCCAGAAGAGATCCCTGTGGGACGCGGTTCTAGAGGCGTCGTAATCTGCTTCTTTAGTTGTTTCGGGTTTTGACGGAAAAGCTGCGATTACCAACCATCTCCATTACCATGTGGACCATGTTGTCTATCAGGCAGCAATTGCAGCAGCTGGCAGGTGAGGCCGCGCTGCCATACAGTGTCGTAGGCTCCTGCGAGGTCGACAACAGAGCTGGGGCTTCTTTTTAGCCGAAAAGCTATCCCCAATGTCCTGTGTCAGCAGGGTTACATGGTCTACGATCGACCTCCCGTGTCGAAAGCCCGTCTGCTCCCGAGGGCGAAATGGGTCGATGATTGGGTCCACACGAGCGTAGATGAGTCTCTCAAGGATTTTAAAGGGGATACACAGCAGAGATATAGGACGGTAACCCTTTGGGTCCCCCAACGGTTTTTCTTTTTTAAGGATCGAAACTATCAGTGCTCTTCTCCAGATCATTGGGATTTGGCGCATGCAGGAATTGAGAAAGTCGCAAAACCAAGATTTGAGAATCGACCCGGCGTGGAGTATGAACTCCGGGAAGATGGAGTCCAATCCCATTCACTTTCCTGGCTTCAGGTGTCTGAGGGCAGCAGCAAGCTTCTCCGGCCTGAAGGGTTCAGAGATAATGTGACCCTCAGGTGTTGGAATCTTCCATAGGTCGGACAGCTCCTTGTTGATCAGCCTGGTGGACTTGCGGTCCCCAGGCCTGTGTGCCACGTTTTTGACGAGTTGCGAGGCGATGGAGTTTGCCAAGACCGGGCACTTGTGAAAGGAGCGTCCAGACCTGCCAATAAGTTTGTTGATGGCCTTGCGTTTGTTGATGGCCAATAAGTTTGTTGATGGCCTCCACGCCTTGCGGCTAGAGTGCGAGACATCAATGAAGTTTACAGCTTCCTCCCATCGCTCCTGCTTCTTCTGCCCGAGCCGAGATAGTAGGGACAAAGCGGCTTTATCAGAATCAGTCCCCACTGGGTCTCGGATGAAGGATAGTGAGTCCCGCACTCTTTGTCCAGCATGGCACATAGTTTTCCGGTGGCCACTTGGGATACTTTGTTGGCCCGCAGAATGCAGGCTCTCACAAAATTCCTCGTATGCCCCCTCAATATTTGATGTGTCCGGAGGTGACAATCTCTCGACGGATTCATCTGTGAGAAGACAAAAGTGCTTCCAATCAGCCTTGCGCAAGTTCCAACGCTTCGCCGGATCACTGTGGGCAGCAGTGATAGCGTGACTCGAGTCAATGACTCGACTCGACTCGAGTCACGATTTTTGGTCACTCGAGCTCGACTTTAGTCACATTGAGAAAAATGGTGACTCGACTCGACTCGTGTTACGTTTTTCACAGAATGACTCGAGTCGAGTCACAGTCAGCGACTCGAGACTGGAGTCAGAGTCATTTTTACAAAATCTCTGAGTTCCTGATGGACAAACCCAGTTCGCTTGCACACAAAGAAATGAGCATTTTTTGCTGCTGTGATTATCAAGATTGGCGGAAATTTTCTGTTTTGACCTGTTTAGTCGTGCTATGCTACATTTCAAGGATCGAGTGTCCCCAACTTGCATAGAGGGAGACCTGAGACTTTGCTTTCACTGAGGGGTCAGCAGGGCACAATATATTGACGCCTTGTCGTGGTTTAAGGTAGTATTTGCATATCGTGATCATGGCCGTGGGCCTCATACGGTGACTTTGTGTCTTCTCCAGATACCAGTGAAGTGATTCAAGTTTTTCAGATTCCAATCCAAACCAAAAACTGTATTGCAAAATATAATGCAAATGCGAAAACCGAATCTTGTTTAAATCCAAATTCCTGCCACTGTTATTAGCCTAACCCCATGTGGCGACGTGATTACGCCACATATAACGTAGAATTCGTGGCAACAATAGAAGAGTGAACCTGGTCAAATGTGTAATCTCAATTGCTATTATGCTGGGGATTGTCGGTTCGACTATTTCTTCAGTTGCCTCAGGACGACACCGCATTGTGCCTGCAACAAATGGCTCCCAACGTGTCGGTGGCTGCAATCCAATGTTAACCTACAGTCCTACAGTAACCTGCAGTCCCAAAACTGAACCGAAAGTTACAGTAATCTGCAGCCCCAAATTTGAACCGAAAGTTGCGAAGAAGTTCACAAGAATATAATCAATTCCAATCCAAATATGCTTAAGGAAAAATGACAACATCCAAATCCATCAATATGTTGAAATGTCGCAAGATTTAAATCCAAGTAGCCTACATGTTCATCTCTAGTAATTTTCATGTATTATCCATACGAAAATCACACTGTCAATGCAACGCCAACCGAGAGGTTGCAACAACATCCCCTCGTTTTTGCAATGAACCGCACCCATTACGTGTTCTTTTTGTGAAGGCTGCACCTGGCACCACCTTCATATCCTGGTCAAAGCACCACTGGAAAGGCCGAGCAGCAAGTGCGCAAAGCTTCACACTATGGCAGCAAGCAACAATAAAGATCCCACGTCGTGCTCATTTTATTTCTGCTTGTTCGCGACACATGGGTGTTGTTCTTCACACACATCCCTTTCGTGGTGAATCGCACATTCACCCCAACGCTAACTGAGAGGCTGCAACACTTGCAGCAAGGTAGGGCTAGACTTTTTGAAATGACTGAGAATGAATGACACAAGTAAAATGCAAACTGAGAAAACTTAGATATAGATAACCTGCAATGAAACTTGTTAAAACAACATTGGGCAACATTTCCTAACTTATCGGACGCCATTTCTTAGCATGTTGGGCACAATTTTCTAACTTATCGGCGACATTTTATGGCATGTTGGGTGCCATTTCATAGGAAAAAATTGTCGCAGAAAAAACGTGAAATTTCGTGTGACTCGACATTGACTCGAGCTTGCAAACCATTGACTCGAAGTGGCTCGACAGTTCTTGTGACTCGACTCTGACTCGACTCGACCAGGTCGTGGCTCTGACTCTGACTCGACTCGAAAAAATTTTAGATGACTTTGAATCGACTCTGACTCGAAGGGCTTGTGACTCTGACTACACTCTGACTCGACAAAAATGACTCGGACACGTCACTGGTAGGCAGGAACCTTGAGCTTCGGTGGTGTTATAAAGAAAGGCCGATGCTGTGACCGCGGGAACTTTCCAAGAATACGTCTGTTCGGCAGTCGGCTGTCCTGGCCGAGACTCGCGGAGGCAAGGTCTGTCCTGGCCGAAACTCGCGGAGGCCAGGGTTGGTGCCAACGTTTCATCGGTGAGAGAAAAAGCTGGCTGTTTCCCTCGGGTTATATAGCAGTCCAAGGTTGTTGAATGTTGCCCAGGAGTCCAGGCTCTCACCGTCAGGAGATGTTTTGTTGTAACCGCAGTTGACATGTTGGCAGTTGAAGTCACCAACATGCAGACTGGGGTGTGGGAACATCGGGATGGCCGTTGGTGTGAATGGCGAGCGTGGGGGTTTGTCGATGTTAATGGTCTTGTATCCTGTAACGTTTACGCACAACCATTCAGACTCTGATTGTTCTGGGAACTGATCGGCCAGTGCCCATTCCAACCGCTCATGAACAAACGTGGCAAGACCGTGGGTTCCTGCTCAGGACTGACCAAGTTAGTGAAAAGTTAGGAATCACTAGCTTGTCTGCAACTGTGCAGTGGGTCTCCTCTAGGACGATGATGAAAGCCTTGTTCTTATAGACTAGCTGCTCAATGACAGAGATCTTGTCTGCAGTGTGCCCTCGGTGTTCAGCTAGAGTATGCTGAATTGTGGGTTTTCGGCAACATTTCTGCTGCCGCGCCCTGAGAAGGGCGTTTGATGACCCACAGCATGCCGAACACATCCAATGCGAGTAGCAGTGGTTTTCTCGTATTTACAGGTTTAGTTGACATTTGTAGCGAATGTCGTACAGGAGGGCCACCTGATGGCACCTGTCATCCTCCACAACGAATTGCCTTCATTACAAGTAGGTGTTGCATTTTGAGTCTGATGCGCTCCTGCGCAGGCGAAAATGAACAGTGCAGAATGCTTCCACTCTGGGACGCTCGAAAGTAATTGGTGAAGAACAACCGTTTCATAAGTTGGTGCTTGGAAACATCAAATGATTTAAATGGAACGAGCGCAAACGCATTGACAACATGGACATCGTTGACATCTCTTCCACTTACTCCGACGTTGAGACAACAATGTCTATTCAATATGGCTTGAAGAATACAAAGCCCTCAGCTGGCAAACTATTTCGATGAATAGACCGAAAGAAAGGATGTGCAGGTTGATGTTGGAGTTGATAGACTGCTCCTGTATGTGATAAGGGGATACAGTCACAAACGCAAATGCATAGTGCAAGGAATTTTGGAGAAAATTAATGATGCTTTGAAAAAGTGAAGTGAATATTGGTAAACAATGCACGGAGTGACTGCAGATTTTTATTGTTAACAAAATAGCCACAATCGAAACCATTATTTTGTTCAACGTTTCGACTTATGCGTAAGCCATCATCGTTTTTCATTTTTTCCTGATGATGGCTTACACGTAAGCCGAAACTTTGAATAAAATAATATTTTTGATAATTGTGGCTATTTCGTTCGGAGTAAAGTGAACGAATCGACGATGCTTTGGAAGACTTTTAATGCACATGTTAGGAACGATGCCGTGACGTGGAGGAGTGTGATCCGTCGACGTGGTGATGTTGATATATATGATAACCGAAGATTCCTACTGCAACTGTGCTGTAACAACACACTGTGCATCATGAACCTTTGATCCAACATAAAGATATGCACAAGTACATCTGGTCCGGAGATTCTTTTCGCGAACCGTTCCTTCAAAGAGACATTGTTTTCAAAAATCAGTTGAGTTAAAAAACCGTTAATCTGTAAGCTATGCATTCATTGAAGTGTGCAGCCATTGATTTTTGCATTGTTTCAGCTGACTTGTTCCAATCAGGATTGGATAACCGTGTCAATAGAACCTTCCACCGATTTTTTATCACTAGTTGACCTCAAATTGCGCCTGAAAACAACAGTCGGGATCACGAAACTCTGTAAGACCAAGAGTTTCTTTAAATAATGTGATAAACCTTGGTGGACAAAGATGTAAGAAACGCTTCATCCTATGTTCTGAGACCGTATGACACGCACAGCACAGGGAGAAGGTGAGAGGCGGTTGTTCAACGCAGCTCTCTTTGTATCTGCTGCTCGGGTATGCGCAGTATGCGGACGGAAACTACTTGGCGGGACAGCAGATTTGATTGATTTGCACCTATGTGCGATAAAACTGGAACTAGAATTCGCGCTGAAAATATCGAGGTATTATGCCTCTACAAAAAATTAATTCATTAACCGTTGCATATAAGCAGAAGTACTCCGCAGCAGGTCGAGAAGATCCTTGGCGCTGTCATGGATGCACTCTTTAATAATTTATAAGCACTTGTGAGACCAACCAGCCGATTTGCACTTTTTCAGTTATTCGCGCAGAGTAACCTCGCACATACCCCTCCTGAAATTTTCATCATATTCTGCAACGCTTCAACAATGCGAATACGCGCCTTTGTTTGCAAAGACGCTCAGTGCTAATGGGCAAAATTAATTTTTGAAAAAAAGTCACCAGTGCTTGCCTTCCAAGTATCATTCCAAGTATTGCCATGTTTTTCATTTTCCAACCAAAAACTCTCTGCCAAGTTATCGGGTATTTCATGATATTGTCTTCTGTGTGCTCATTGGCTAATCTGGCAGCTGTAGCAGGAAACAGGTATTCTAACAAGAAGTAATCGTGTGATTTCATGTTTTTGCTGCATATCGTTCTACGTTTCACCTCATATGATTCATCTCCTTCTTCTATTTAACTGACAAATATAAAATCTGCCAGCGAAGTTAAAAAAATCATTTCAAAACACCTCATAGTTGAGCAAATCTTTTTACACATATTTACAGAAAAAAATCAAATCCATGTTTTTTTCTCCACGTTTTCCAACATATTAACAATGAGCTTAAACACCTTTTTCTTGTGTATAGGCTTTCGTTTATCTTATATCAATGTGTGTTCGGCATTGCTGCATTAATCAACATTGCGTTCAGGTTACACAACTTGGGGAACAATGCTTTCTTGCAAATGTGCTAGTTCAACCCAGAGCCTTGTTTTAAACACCGTGAAAAAAATTAGGGTGAATTAAGCATCAACCAATAATTTAAACGAACGCACAAAACATGTTTTGAAAGACAACTGTTGTGATTTTCAACAAAGGTCGACAGAAACGGGAATGATATGCACTACAAAGTACGTAGTCGTGTCTAAGCAACGAAAAGCAGAAAAAATAACTATCGATGGTTTCTGTAAGCTGAAAATAGAAAATTAACAACAAAATTGAAAATTAACAATTGAAAATTAACAAAAATTGACATTAACTCCTGTGCCAAACTGATATTTTTCAATTTTGACTTTTCTCAAACGCGCAAACTTTTCCCAACAGAACTGCTAAAAAATGATGCAAGGAAACTATTGCCCAAGGATGCATTGTGTATCTTCTAAAAAGTTGCCAAAATTAATTACAGGAGTTATCGAAACGTTTGCAGTATGTCGTTTGTATCGTTTTCATTGGCCGTGATTTTCATTATAAGGCTATTTAGCACTCCCGCTTTTCGTGTAACAACATTTCACTGCATGAGTCATACCTTAAGAATGAACAACGACGTACAGCCAGTGTTGGCATTTAGCGTGGGGGCATGGTATTGCGTAATGAGTGCGAGAATATGTCTGCGTCCGCAATTGTCAGAGAAGACAAAGATTTGGAATTCATCAACGTTGACAACTTACTTAGGGTACACTGTACATTTTTGCCCGGTTATGTAACTCTCTAAATTCAATAACAATACATTTAAATGATTGGTTGTGGCGTTATTCTTTCATCTACGACCATGCAAAATTCCAAATTGGATTCTAATCAAAATTCATAAAAGGTTTTGCCTCCTGATTCTGTGTACTCGTATACTATCACTTCTTTCAATTACTACACCTCTTTCAAAACCGTATATAGACTGTAGAAGTCCGGTTGAGACTCCTTGACGTGGTTAGACACACCGCACTACAACGAATGCCACGTACAGCCCTGAGGGTCAATAAAGGGGCGTGAAAAGAAAAAATCTCGAAGCATAAAGGTTACATGCATCAACAAAACTTTGCACGATACGAAATACAGCTCGCTATAATTGAACATAATGTTTCCACCAAACAGAACAGGTTATCAGCAGCAAAATCACACTGTTGGACATTGACTTTTGTTGCGGATAAGACTTGAATAGACCTTCGACGTTGATAGCCTCGTTTCCCAAATTTAAGTAGCTCCTGGTCAACATAAGACAAATTTTCTTTCTGAAAAAATTACATTCAGAAACTAATATAATCCCAATAAAGTCTGTTTGTTCAATTTTAGCTCCACTAGTGGAATGTTAGAATTTGTATCTGTTGTGTGTTAGAAACCGTATTGAATAATCGATCATCCTGACGATTGCTGCTTAAATTTTGACAAGAAGCATTGCGTTGATCATCTTTTGTTCCGTAAGCCGTTTCGGTGGAGATTCTAGTTCTCTCTATACCGGGCATTGCCAGGTGTTGGAATGGGCAAAAAGTTTTTAGATACGCGTTGAAAAACTCTGTGAGTGCAGCTACAGTAGCTTTCTACATCTCGTAACAAAGGCTGGGGCAGCAACATTAGCCACTTTTATATTTAAAGGAATTTTGGTTGAAAAGTTGAAATTCCTCGTTAAAGAATTCATTGATCAAATGATGAAAAGCAAATAAAACAACATCTTTCCACCAACCTTTGAACCCCAGCTTGTGGGCCAGGTAAACCAACATTGGTCATCAATCTCTCTGACATCCACCACCAAGAATCTAATGACTAATTCGGTTCAAATCTTGAACTTTTGTGAGTGTTGTATACATTTTCTTGAAATAGAAGAAGTTACACTCATGAAGTTACAGAAATAGAAACAGCGGTAAAATTACAACGCCTTTTGTACGAGGAGGAGAAACAGAGAAACAAATTTGAGAATCACCACCTTCACAAACTGTGATGATGGACGCAAGGGGGAACGAATGGACGAACCCGGAAAGGCGGCGCTACGTGTCAAATACTGTCAAAGAAGGTTTTGATTGAAGACTGCAACAAATATAGCAAAACTTTTTGACCCTGCAAGGATTAAATGTTTTAATTTGGCGACCATGTCAAACACAGTGTGCTGTAGTGCCGTGTGACTGGTCATGACAGGTCAACTCGGTTAATCGTTGCTGTGCGCCTCTATCAGCTCATGGGAAGTGAAACGTCTTGTGGCAGTGAGTTTGTATGGAACACTATTGTATATTCAATATGTAATTAAAATGCTTTCAGTTTTCATCACAAATGTAATTTGACTCCATACTGAGGAATGTTTCAGAAAAACTCTTCAATTCAATTTTAAAGCAAATTTTTGAAACTGTGTTCACCCTTCCCTGTGTTGCTTTCAATGGATAAGCTGAAAAGACATTCATAGTTTGTAACACATAAAAAGCTTAAGCTACATGAAGAAGAACGTGTGCAATGTCGTTTGGTGAAATTTCCCAATTGTTTACCAATCAGTTTTCTGAAAAATTCTCTAAAAAACTTTTTTGCTTCATTGCGTCAACAAAAGATTGTATGCATGCAAATGCACAACATACATTCAAACGTAAATCAAGAAATAACCCACTGCTTAGACGAAAAAGATGAGCACCAACATTTGCATTTTGAAATTGGGTTCTCTCTGTTGTTGTCTACAGCGTGATCTTTTTTATTATGATTTAAAATATTGAAGGCACGACGTTTCAAGATTGTTATCTATCTCTGTGCTCCATACTTTAGGATTTGAGATAGTTCAGTCATCAACGAGAACTCTCAGCCTTAATTTCAAATCAGTTCCAATTACATTGGTGCACGAAAAGTATTAAGAAAAGACCCTTTTTGATTTTTATATTTAGGAGTTGCAAACTAACTAAACATTCCAATTTTCAAACCAGCAAAGAAGATTTAAAACAGACGTTTACAGGGAGAATAAAATTCGCAAGCGCACCAGCTCAGTCATGCTTTATAACTGACCAGAGTTTGTCCAGTACATGTCACTGTTGAAGACATTTCCTAAGTTATAATTTTGTTTGAAGGCAATTGAGGGCATTTTTTGCTTAACACGAAGTTGAGATTTTCTTCCGTACCCGCAAATTTGTTTGTTCTAAGCTATACTTATTTACAGACATCAATGACCTCGTATGTGATGAAAGTTTACATTTGCTTACATATTTGAGGTTACTTTTTGGAGTATGAGGTTAAACCCAAATGAACTTTGGCGAGTATTTTACTCCAGGAAATGCAGTAGTTAACAAACTTAATATAAGTTTTCAAATAGCCTATCCTAAACGTAAATTTTTTACATTTTGTCAGCAAGTTCACACAAAGCAACCTGAAAAGGACATGCCTTTTGCTTATTTACTCATTCATATAGCTCTTACGTACCAAGCATGCATCCCCAAACCTTAGTTTGCTGTGGTGTGTGCAAAACATGCATTCTGTGTGAAGTTTCTTTACATTCAAAATTTATGGTTAATCTTGAAAATGACTTCAGAAATCAGACACTCGCCAAATGAATTTATGGTACAAGTGGTTTATTTTCCGGAAATATGTCATTGACAACAAACGCGGGTGGCAATGCGACTTACAAATGGAAGGCTGACGCGATTCGTTAAATCAAATTCCACTGCCTTCAACATACTTATTTCAGTCAATTGCTTTAGATTTACTTAACTTTGAGTAGATTTATAGTTTTCGCAACTACTCGTAACCAAGTTAAATGTTCTGTTGTTCTCGTTCGCTCTTGAAAATGTTTTTTTTTTAAATAGAAGTTATCACAGCATATTTTTTGAAATCTGAGAGTTTTTGTCAATACTTTGATAAATCACTTGGATAATTTTACGTTATTTTTCGCTTATTTGAGTGAATCACTTCGCTTGATTTGCCCTAAACGTAAACGGTCGGTGTATAAATATTGCCATCAACCCCTGTGTCATTTGTCTGTTACTTATAATCTCCACGCGTCTCACACCAATAGTTTCTCACATTAGCTGTTGTGGTCATGGTTGAATTAAATACTACTGCTTGCACAATAACTCTCATTCATTTAGTAAGTAGTGCTTACATGTTTTGTAAATTTGCGGTGTTTTCTCATTAGGTGAACGTTTATAGATCTCTAACTACATGGACAAGTCTTTGCCATGCGAGCGTGTTTTAATTGCAAAGAATACTAGATGTGTGCCAGGCGTATGCAGAATCGCATGGGATTATTTTCAACTGCAACAAAAGTGTTTGTATGACATTTAAGGCTAAAAGTGCAAGAAGCACAGCCACTCCAGTCTTGAAATTGGGTGGTCAATACGTTCCTTTTGTACGCCCATGTATGCATCTCAATTATGGTGCAATTTCAGGAAGTCATGCATGCAGAGATTGCGGGTGGCATATAATTTTGGTTGCAGAGCTCTATACAACTTGTCCTGGAGAGCGAGTGTTAGTAGCCATTAAGTTCAATGTAACATTCCTACCTTTGAGGCTCTGCTACGTAAATACAAGTACCTGTTTCTCGAAAGATGCAGAAAATCTAACAACGTATGGTTACGTGCTTTGATGCAGTCAGATTGTTTGTACTCGTCGCTATTCTTTGAACACTATAGTCGCATTTTACTCTGTGATTGAGTGATCAAACTTTGCAGTGTCCGTTTGATCGACGGCGTGTCAAGCCACAACGCTTTCGCATTTTATCTAGACTAGACCAAGTTAGGAATTAGCGCCCTACTCCGCAGTAGTGCTGTAACAAGTGTTACGTGTTAGCTAACAATTAGTGTTAAGAATGTGTCTGTAACCCTATGGTTCTGTCTTCAGTGCAGTTGCAAAAAGTGTCTGTAACCCTGGATTTCGCCGACCTCAATGTCTTGTACTACGTTCTGTATTGTCTGTTTTATCAACCTGCGTTCTGCAGAGTGTGTGTATTCATACTATGGACTTCATGTCTGCGATAAACAAATAAATTAAATCAAATTAATTAGTTACAAAATAACCTCTTTGGTACTCGATATGCCATTCTAGAATAAAATAACTTTATGTTCAGGTTGATATTCGCCGCCGATGTCAAGATTAAGTTGTTAGATATCAGGTTTTCCTTAGTTCTTAATCACTTTCAGTCTTGCGAAATGTTTTCAAATATTAATGGGTCATTACTTAGGATACATAGTACACTTTTGTTGAACGTGAAATGTTGTCTCGGGCGGCTATTTCTTAAACCATTGGCTCAGGTACTCATTTGCTATCAATGCTCATATACTTAATTTGTCACTTCTCCAACATTTTTTTGTTTAAATTTTGATCACGGTGAACTAATCATTGATGTGCTATTTTAATTTCAATTAAAAACTTGTTGAGACCTCATTTTAGTCAGAGAAATGAAAAGATACTAAAATCAATCATATTGTTTTAATTTGATAAGCATGCTGTGCTGGTCATCGTGACAAGGTCAAAAGAATGCTATTTGCACAGCTGCACTGCAAAGCAGCATCGAACAGGAAGCTTGTTCGTCAAAATACAAAGCTGTAATTAATACCTGTCGAAACTTGTACGCTGGTATTGAGTGTTTTGGCATTGGATGCGAAAGTACTTCAACTTTCGGGGCCCGTGGTTTGTGCTCTTTCCGCTTCTAATGATAAATTGTCAATTTCAATAGTAATAGCATTTCTTGTTACAGCAAAAGATTTTAATAGAAGTAGCAGGTTCTTCAAAAGTTTGAAAATGTATACCATTCTGGTGTGAGAACTAAGGACCTCGAAGCTTAACGAAATGTCAAATATTTTGCACCATCCACCATTCAGAAAATTCTATTTAAAATTCAGAAAAACTGTTTGAGCACTGAAATATTTGCTATGGCTCTTGCAAATTTATGATCAACTAAAGCCAATAGGATAAGACTAGCACAAAATCTCTCATTAATTGATGGCGATGCCGAATGAAAATAAGTCATTTTTTAAATCAAGAAAGTGATTTAAGTTTTTGTTTGTTTTTTGATACAAATGCCTTAGATTTTATTTTTCACCAAAAAGTTCTTGCGATTTTTATTGCCATGAACTAGATTTCTTGCATGAAATTATTGCGAAGACAACTGTCAGCAACTGCATGTGAACCAGTAATATAACGTCTTGTAGTGAAGATTGTTTTCAATCTATCTTTTGAAGTATGCTGCAGTCTCCAGAAGATTTTTACTAAGTTTTTCGATACATGCAGAGATTTCTACACAGTCCTTCTTTTGAACGTAACAATTCTGAGGTTCCACTTCACGACTTTCATGTTTCATGGAAACAATCTTGAAATGTTTTCATTTGTTGATTACTACTCGTGCTTCTCTCTTCCGCAGGTTTGAATCCGTTATCCAATGACGGTTTATCATTTCAGACCAATTGACAATATTGTTCTCTGTTTATTATTGTAGAACTACATTTGCAAATGTCCACTGATAGACAAACACAGATGGTGGTAAATGGGAATTTCGGCTTCTGCAGAATAAACCTTGAAACCTTCTCCTCTTTTCCGAAAGGGCACGAGCCCTTGGAGGGTTCGAAATACATCACAGTTTCAGGAATCTTCCGTATTTCTGCTGGATCCACACCTAAGCACAAGGAGGTCTTGTCAGATATGCAATCGCGCCAAATGTTCGTAGTTTGTATAGCACCCCAAGGTGCTTGAACATCTTGATCTATTAGATTATATTGCCTTTTACTTTTGACACGCTCAACCTTGATTTTCTGGGAAGACATGTCTCCTTCTTATTCCCGCTTGGTCGGACGCAACTGAAAGGTAATCAAGTGCGTGTTGAAGGCTTTGTTCATTTGATGCAAGCGGTACTAAATCGCCAGGGAAAAACAAACGTTTGATCCTGCATCCAACATGACACACTCGTCGACACGGCTCTTACTGTTTATCCATCTATAGTCAGGAGACTACGCGGGCTCTTCGGTGGTAGCAAAAAAACGCGTTTTAGCTTGCGATTCCACGACGATCCCTACTATTGAGGGCTCAACATAGTTATTGCAGGAGCGCGGATCAGTCTTCCAGTTGAGTGAACTGACGTCTTGAAGTTGCAAAGCCAATCCTTTTGCTATGCACTGAGGATGATAACAGTAGTTATCGAAACGTTTGCAAGATGTCAGTTGTATCGTTTGCTTTGGCCGTGATATTTATTACAATGCAAGGCGAATTGAAAGCTCTCATCTCTTTGTCCGATACAAACTCTCCAGTAGCACTCGAGTTTGATTCTTGCTTTGATTATATTCAGATATAAAACAAACTTTTCAATACACTTGAATGTCAAGTCAGACCAACCTAATGTTAAACCTTATAGCGACCGGAAAGCGCGACCAATCGCCGTGATGAATGTTTAAAGGAGGCTGGACTGTTCGCAAACAATTACACTGCATTGAATGACGAATACAGAATGACTGAAATCATATATTTCGAATGCACAAAACATCGAAGTACATCTGCATCCACTATAATTGTTAAGAGGAGTGGAGATAGAAAACACGCTTTGTCGGAGCCCAAACATCCACGGCGAAGGACTTTGGCTAACGCTGGCAGCAGGGCACCGACGTCGGTGCTGGAAGGCAATGACTTCATTGGTCAGTAGAAGGTGGCCACCAACACCATAGCTTTGGAAAATTATCAGAATCTTTTCTGGTAGTTCCAGGACGAATGCTTCTTCGATGTCCACGAGAAGGGACAGATACCGTCAAACTTCCAAACGTCTCATAAATGTGTGGAAGTTTGAAGCGATGGTCTACAAAATAATCATAATTTTGAAAATTGAATTCTAACATAACCATGCTCATAAGAGGTACAGATTGTTTTGCAGCTGGAATTTGGAATTTAATAGGAAAGTAGCATTTAGAATTCTAAAAACATTTTGTGGCCTTAGCTTGAACTGTGTTCAACCAAAAAAATCAAAGATATTTGTGTGCCCATGAAAGGAAAGCACAGCCAAATATAAGGTTTCGAAATTACAAAAAAACACCATTGCTTTTAGGTGTTATTGTTTTTGTTTGAGATCTAATCGAAGTTGTAATACTGCATATCTGTGAAAATACAGCAAAGTCTATGTAGAATGTTTCTCTATTTATTCAGCAAAAAAAATTCAACAGCTAAAATTCATCAAATGATTCCGACTAACTTTCATTTGTCTCGTCGTGAGAGTAACCTGCTCACAGCATATAAAAGCTTCTGCTGAAAAGCATGCCAAACTAAGATGCTTTGTAGAGGCAAATACACAACAACCATCAGGGATATAAATTTGATTGGCATGATAGAGGACAAACGTAACGCTTTACGATGGCAACACACATTATAAACGTGTTGTTCACAATCTTTTCCAAATGACTACTAAATCACAGTGGTTTCGAAGAAACCTTCTCTCGTGTCAGGCAAAATCCCAAAGCAATTCATCGATTGCGCGAGAACAACAATCACGAAAAACTGTACTTCTTTGGCAGTAATAAGTGATGGGGAAGAGGAGGCAAACGTGTTCTTGCAAAGCGATTGAAAATCAGGCTAAAAGGTTTCATTAAGTTTTTACATTTTCAGAAAGGTTGTCAAATTAAAAATGGGATAGTTAAAATGTGTAAAAGGTTTTAATAGATTTTAACTCTTAAAAATGTGTTGTTTTTCAGGTGGCAATAGATTTTTAAGCAAAAATAAGCGGAGTTGCCTAAATTCTATAATTAAAATACCTTCTTTCAAAACAAAATGTGGTTCCTGGGAAAAAATACGTTTTTGTAAAAATCTTGCGACACCTATAACCTAGCACATGATTAATCTCTGCGAAAAATAAGAACAATTATAGCCTTTCAGTACAGCGCATTTTCACTTAATTAATATAGTCCAACATAAACCTCTACTGTTAAAGTAATAAAGCTTTTAGTATATCCTAAACCGCCTTAATTTATGCGGTATAGCAATATTTACATGAGAAATCTTGACTGGTACCGCGGCTATTTGCAGGTTTTAATGCTCAATTTCACACATATTTCCAAAATATTTACAAACACCAAATTTTTTATGTGACAAGGTTCAACCAAGTTTTTCTGGTGATATCACTTTGCCTGCAAAACATTTTGTTTCCATGAACCATATAACACAAATACGCATATTAAACCTTACACTCAGAGCAACAGACTTTACTCACTGCTATCAACTGTTCCCTTTACACTATAAGTATCTCCGCCCTAGGGAGGTCTGCAGCTGAAATGAACCCTGGTCCTTCGAAGCCTCCCACTTCCTCATGCAGTTTATAAATCGCTGCTGCACTTGGAAGTCGTCGCAGCGCTATATTATAATAACCGTGATGGCGGTAGCACCACCCATGCACGTGACCTTTGCTAGTATCACATGCGCGTGGTCAGGAGTGGGTTCAGAGGGAGGAGATTGGGGCGATCGCCCCTCTGAAACCTACGAGTGTAACTTTTTTCACCATGTTTTTATGCAATTCGGAAAACAGGATTTGCGAAACAAGGCCATTTTGTCGTCCAATGTTTGGTCACCGTAGTGTTGTGAAGTATACTTTATCTCTCTTACAGTAGCGAAGCCTTTATGAGACTTGACTACCAAATTTTACTGACATCGCACCAAACCCCCTACTGTCAGTGGCCGAATCCGCCCCTGTGTATGATTGTGTTTCATCAAAGTAATTGTGTTAGCGCCATCAAGCGTACACTTTTCTGCTACCACCACGTATCTATCTTGGTGTTCTTTCATGCATTTGTGCGTTTCGTGCCACTGCCATTTAAGTCTACTGCGTTGAGTGTGAGAGAGAAGATGTTATACAATACAACTTACATCTATTTCGTGGTTCAAAGACATCGGCTTTTATTTTATATGATGTAAGTGTGTCAGTTGCAACACACTGAAACAAAAAAGGTTGTGAAAGTCGTTGAAAAACACGTAGCACCAATACCGTTGATATCATGATGTGTGCTACAAGGATACTGTGTTAACCGTCTGCGATGATTGAGCTTTGACCGCCACCGCATCCAACTTTTTTGGACGTATCGTCTTTATGGCGAGCAACGACGCCAGGTATTGTAGGCAGTCGGCTACGTTGTCAAAGAAAATCTTATGGCGAGCAACGACGCCAGGTATTGTAGGCAGTCGGCTACGTTGTCAAAGAAAATCATTCAGCAGTGCGAGGCAACTGAAAACATAAGGAAGATTGAATAAGCTCTTTGGAGTTTTTAGATATTCATTTTCAACATTGTCAATGTCGTATATGTGACGGGAAGGTGAATACTTTATAATATATTTTTAAATTTGCAAATAATGTGTAAACGTTCGTCTCGTGGCCTTACAGATAAGCTCAAACGCTGTATAGAGCCGAATAAATTCATGATGGTAGTAAATCCCTTCAAAACAGAGAACATTTTCGGCATTAACTAGGTGTTCAGTTGGCAAGCACAGAGTGGTACGCCGGGCCGGGCTTTTCGGGTCGGGCCGGGTTTCGGACCGGGCTCGAATTTAAGTTTGTCAAAATGTTACGGGCCGATTTCGGGCCTGCGTGCAAAACGTTTTTGCAACATTCAAAGTCAAGATTTTTTATTTTGTGACATAAATTTGCTGTGCTCACCAGGATGACTTCCGTGAGTGAAGTGATTGTGAGTTTTCTTCAGGTAATTCTATTTGCAAACACAGCTGCGTTCTTTTGTTTTCTGCTGAGATCAGTCTTACACTCTTTTTGGGAAGCCGACAGCCTGAGGAAACTAGCACGTGATGGCGTTGCTTCGAAAAGATCAATCACTTACGCGATGGCTTACAAACGACCTGCTTTTCATGCCTACAGTCATGTCCTAGATATTTTCATTTATGCCTGTGATAGCGCCAACTTGGATAGTTTCGTGATAAGTTTCTTTTTTTCTTGAGAAACATTACATTTCACAGGATTATCGTGAATAACCAGCTAAAATTGTGCTTGTTTAAGCCAATGTTTTGGTCAAGATGGTTGCTATTTTGTGTGTGATAAAACAGTGTACCTTCAGCTATACCCGAACACTACGTTTTTGGATGCCCCATAGGTGTGCGTATCTTCACTCATTAGGTAAATTTGATTTTCGGGCCTAAATCGGGCTTCAAAAATGAATGTCGGGCTCGGGCCGGGTTCGGGCTTGTAATTTCGGGCTCGGCCATGTTCGGGCTTCAACATGAGGCCCGTTTACAACTCTGGGCAGGCATTCACAACAGGGTGTACATTATTCAATCTTTGAATTAATTATGATTAAAATTCTAATTGTAAAAGGAAACTCTACTTAAAATCAACGGTGGAACGGGACAGAAAAGGCGATCACTACTTGTTCATTGAAAAAAACGTTCTGATTGAGCATGTTTCGCTGTCATCACGATTGGAAAATATCTTGAATCTCAAACAGGCCTGCCATAAACTCACTTCATAATTTGGTATAGAGCATGCATTGTGTCAAGCTTACGATAAATGAAAATGAGTCGGTTTTGTTGCCAAACATGTATCGTTTCTTCCCAGGCATGTTGCTGCTTGAGGAATCAGATTTTCCTCTTACACGTTTATCGCGCAGGTGTTGCGCTGATCAAGGCAGGCAGCGGAAACGCATATTAAGCTTCTGCTATTTTATGTCGTCTAGGAAACTGTTCCCTTCTGTGTGCTGCAAGACGATCGGGATATGCGTCAGCGACACGTGGAGTCACTGTCGACAACTTCCGACAAAGACGGTGCAGTGCTGGAAACAACGTAACACGCTAAAGCGGAAAAGCAACACGTGAGATACGTTTCACCGAAATCAACAATCTTCAGGTTGAAGACTTAGAAAGTGATTTTCGAAGGACTTTGTTGGTCAATTTCAAAGTTTTGGTTCTATCGTCTGCACAACACATCTACCAGTTCCATGATTTAATGCAAATGCAGTGAATTAATAACTTAAATCAAACTGGTGAAATGTTTAAGAAAATTCATGTGCACAAAATATGTAGCTTATGAATGAGACCAAACTGCATCAACTCGAAGCTTAGTACAGATCTTTCTTTGCAATCCAATGTATAGGCATAATGTTTAGAGTGGGACAAATTTACAATTGCTAGTGCTGATTTTTAAATATGCCTTACTTTTTTTAGTTCTTTGCGAAGATGAAGTTGAATTTAACCGAAGTTGCGTGTTTTTTTAAAACACCCAATATCTGTTGTCCATACTTTTAACACGCTTGAGAAATTATTTGGAAATGCTTAAAACAGTTGATGTCTCAACCAGTGTTTTCGTATTTAGTACGAGGCAAATGCATAAGTCAACCACTGACAAAGCTTTCATGATGCACAGCATCGCTAGCTTTTCTTCTCAAAGTGTTTTTCGGTTGCATTGCTCGAACTACCAACCAGACAATTGCCAAGAGGACAACAGCCTACAATACAACTATCGAAATTAAACAAGGACATGGCAGGCCACTACGAAGGCATTTTGACAAAGGTTGACTAACAACAGCTTTGTCCACCGACAGTCTCTGGAATTTGTGCATGGTATCGTTCTAGCTAAAGCTGCTGTTTCATTCTTAAGACAAGGTAAGAACAATCGATTCAGGCAGATGGAATTTACCTTTTCATAATTTTTAGAGTACCATTGCCACGGTGAGAGAGACCAATGGGAAAAGCGCACTTGAAAGAAATATAAAGCAAGCTTGGAAACATGGTCACCAAAATTTTTGGAAAGCAGTAACACAGAGGCAAGAATTATCTTAAATTAACTTTGAAAGGAAAAGTTTCTAACTTCAAGCAGTAGTTTGCCGTAAAAGCGATTGTAGTATCAGAACTGAAATTAGCATGCACAGAGTGGGTTCTTTTGAGGTAAAGACGTCCAAAATTGCCAAATCTGCAGGAATACCTACCTCTTTGTTTGATTTTTCATGCAGAAAATTCTCTTTAGCAGATATTTGTAACCATTTCTGTATCCAGGATTCATGACACCGTAAATGATGAAGTTTGCTGATGAATTGGAAAGAGCCACCCATGTCAAGAACTGCAAATGAGTCGAAATAAAATGAAATGCACGTCAGGCGCAAGCTTTGCAGTTGGAAAAATTTTCTTTTGGTCGAATTACCAAATGATTGGAGGAAAAACTGGGATATCTTATGTCTTTGAAACAATTTTTGTAGTGTAAGGGTATTCAAGAAGCTTTGTTTGTTTGAATATGATTTGCATATCATTTGACATAAATAAAAGGTCCATAATTCACTTCGATGTAAAATTTGAAACGAATTGCTTCACTTTTTGTTTTCCTTGTGAAACAAATCTGATTTTGTGCATATAGAGCTTCAGCAAGCTGCTTAAATTTCTTTTCTCACATTTTTGGGATAAAAGCCGCTGTCAAGCACGTATTGCCTTCTTTGTCGTCAATACGTAAACGAAGTTTGTTACAATAACCCGAGAACAACAATTATTTTTGTAATCTAAAGTAAATTTAAATTTTTGCGGTCGTCTTTTTCCACAAAAAAATTTAAACTCATGCTGATATAATTGAAAGTTTTTCAAAATTTTTTTAAACAATTTCTAATGTGATTACGATTTGTTTGGCAGTTAATTCAAAACAGTAACCAAGTTACTCGATAAGTGAAAAAGTAAGAAATGTAAACGTGATTGCCTATTTACCTACCATAGCGGGGTGCTTTAAAAAAATTATAAAACACCTGTCAAAATGTGCTTCAATTAAAAAAAGGTAATAATTGTTCAAAATTTAATTAAACAATTTTCCACTGTATTTCCATTCACGAAATCAAAATATGAAAATTGAAAGTTTTCCCGCGATAAAATTTACAATACATATTTAAAGAATACAGACTACGTCCTTTCAGTTAAAGCAGTTCTTAACTTAGTCCTATAATTTTTCGTTTTAATGGTTTTCACCCAAACCTGTATTCAAGTTTAAAATGTTCGAAACGTCCTAACGTCTTTGCCAATTTTTTTTATATTTTAGAAAAACTGAAAGTTTAAATTGATGTGAATTTTACTTTACAAGATATTTTCCGCTGAACGTAATATATACTTCATAGAGTACACAACAAGCTTGACAGAAGCCTTCCGCAAAGTCTGGCCACAGTTTATTAAAGCCTGTCTCGTAATTGCGTACATAAACACCTCGTCTGTTCAGCGAGGTAAAATCATGAAATCTGCAAATCTATTTGATTGCTCATCCAACTGCACCATTTAGCCACATGCGGTACGTCAAATCAACTCTTGTGGTCAGTCAGATTTTGATGGAACTCAGCGAAACGCCAGAGTAACAAAACTTCATAAAATAGGTGTGAAATTTCGTAGAATTAACAAAATGCCATTAAAATTCATCAAACCAAATTTAGCACAGTTAGTCCAAAAATGAATGGAACGAGCGACACGTTTCTTTGCTCTGCGACAACTGGTCAAACATTGGCTTATCATACTAGCGGGCAGGGGCGTGCAGAGGTCGGGTGATGCCCGGGACAAAACTTGATTGTATGCCCCCCCTACTAATATACAGTACTGAGGACTGCGAGAAATACAGGCACAGCAAACCTACATTCCCAAGCCTTTGCCACGTGCAAAAGGATTACGCCACAAAGCCTTTGCCTCATGTGATAAGAAAGAAGAGAAAAAGGTGAACGAGTCTCTTTCGTGCCACGCTACGCAATAATAGCAAGACAGGTGAACGCTGCAACACGCGCACGTGCATGGGCACAGAGTTTTGCATGGCACTTTTGGCAAGAAAAACACGAAGTACGTTTCAGAAAGAACGCTTGCGCTTTTCTCGATAAAAAACAGTGAGTCTTCAAACACATAGTACTTGGTGCCGAAAGTGTTTTAACAGCTCGGAACGATGTTCTTTCTGAAAAAATTACTGTATTATTTTGATTGTTTACAACAATTGAGAGCGAAGAATCTATCGCCAAATCGTCACTTGTGATATATCCTTGTGACACATATCGCATTACCACCAAAAAAGTAACTAAGTAGACTAGACACCATCTAAAAATAAAGCGTTCTATACTCTTAATTCCAAATTCGAACAAGCACGTTTAACACAAGAATGCCCAACGGAGTCAGAATGACTCCTTCGGGAAGTTTGCTTGTGCGTGTCTTTCCACCTGCTTGTTTCCAAGGAAAATCCATCCGTGATATTTCATCATTCCTACGCGTAATAGCCTGGTTGGATGGCGTGCGTTTATGTTAACTTTAAATATGATTTTTTTAATATTTACCCCAAATGCCCGGAGGAGTCATTTTGACTCCCTGAATAGAAATGCTTAAAAAATATTTCGTGAACTACAGGTAATGATAGTGCTTTTGTGCTTTGTAGCGTAGATTCAATTTACAAAACCAATTGTGCTTTTGAAACAACTTGAGGTCTTTATTGCTGTCAAGTGTCTTTTCAAAGCCTTTGTCATTTTCTTACCAGTGACATAGAATATTTTGTTTTGTTGAGACATTTGCGTCAAAAATGCCCTGGTTAGTGAATTATCACCTTTGTTTTGACTTGCTGTGCGTGGTTTTGATTGAAAGCACAGTTAAATCATAGCTGCCCTTTAGTTTACAACTTTAAGCAGCCAGCATATCTATATATGTCCACAAGTCGAAGTCTCACACCAAAAAAAGTTTTATCTTTGCTGACTGATATTCCTGAGGATATGTCTGACAGTCGGGACGAAAGCAACATTGATGCAGATGATAATTTCATTCCAGCAGCAGACGAAACTAGCTATTCTAGTGAAGGTGAGTCGCAAGACAGAACAGGAGCTTTGTGATGCGGATGGAGTTGTCATGTCTCTATTTCTGTGTTTTCCAACTTGCGTTTATTTTTTCGTGTAAGGTAACCGAGATCCAACCAGGAGCTATTTGCAAAGTTATTTGGAAACTGATGAGAACGATGGTACAGTGTTGACTGCAAAGGATGTCACTAAATGGAATAAAATACAAGTCAGTGACCAGGCCCCAGGCAGACTTGCAGGTCGCAAAATCCTGAGGCAATGTCCAGGCCCTACGAATTACGCGCGTAGAAACATACAGGTTGGAAGTCCTGCAAGCGCCTGACATTTGTTATTGAGAAGCTTGCACTCGAACACCTCCGGAATAGCACCATCACTGAATCTTCATTGCTGTTATGTGCGCGAGGAGTAACAGGATCAGATGACATGCCATATCACACTTTCTGGACTGACAAATGGGGCATGTCATTTTGCAAACAAGCGATATGAAGGAACCATTTCAGCGAAATTTTACGTTTTCTCCGCTTTGACAAAAAGTCCGATCGATCTCTAAGTTTGAAAACAAACAAATTTGTTCTTTTTTCGGTTGTGGGGAAGATGTTCATACAGAACTGTATTTCATGTTCCACGTCTGGGCTTTTCATCATTGTGGATGAACAGCTTTTCCACACCAAATGTAAATGTCAATTTACGCAGTGCATGGCGTCAAAGCCTGAAAAATGTGGGCATAAATATTGGTTAGCTGCAAACAAAGAGAGCAAGTAGGTGGTAAATGGGTTGCGGTACGGTGGTAGAGACGAAACTCATTCCAGGGATGAACGCGTCTCCGACCAGGTCGTCATGCTCTTGTGAAGCCTACCTCAGCAAAGGGAGGAACGTGACAACCGACAATTCTTTCACCTCGGTGAAATAATTTTTCCAAAAACAAAACCAACCTACCGGGAACAGTAAACAAAATCCGGAAGGAAGTCCCTGCAGTGGTGAAGCACAAGAAACAGCCACTTCACTCCACCACACTATAAATCTGGTGATGCAACGATGACTGTTTACCAAGGTAAGGCAAATAAAAATGTGATTATCCTCGGCACCCTTCACCCAAGCATCACCGTTGCCGATAATTCCAAGAAGATACCGGAAAGGGTAAAACCTTACATTGACAAAAATATGGTGTTGATATTGTCAATCAAATGGCAAGGAAATGCACAGTTAGAACTTCCACCAGAAGATGACCAATAGGCAACATTTGTTCCATAACACACTGCCGCTATAAATGCATGGATCATTCACAAAGAGGTCATAAAGAACAGCATACGCCAAAACGTTTTTGTTCAGCGGTTGGCTGAGGAGCTATCTTAACCTCATAGTCGAAAGTAGCAGCACAAAGGCGAAACGAGCAACACAAAGACAGTTGCAAGAAGAAACACCCGACAAAGGGCATGGTAAAATGACGAAATACTGTCAAATGAAGAGGGAATGTATGAGGAAGTGCGCAGTGGGCACCTGCCGTGAGTGTAGCAGGTCATTTTGCGGAAGGTGCACTACTGAAACACGACATCTGTGCGTGAAATGCAATTCCCCACAATAAGAAGATTCCTTTTCCGGCATTCTGTATTTTTTCGCCTATTTGTTTTGTTGTTACTTTGGTTTTGATCAATTAAATCAGTTTTAGAAAAATACCTCTGACTGTGTTGTCTTACAAAGCTACTTCACAGCTGTAATCCCAGTACTGTTACACAAGAAACTGCCTGCAGAGAGTCAAAATGGCTCCTTCGGTCATGCTAGGTGAATCAAAATTCCGGGCATTTCAAGAGGTCTCGGTTAGTATTTACTGTACTGTCCGCTTTGTTTTGATTATGACATTTATAGTGAAATGATAATAAATTTCCGAATGCTAAAAACAATGCATTTTGATAGTTTTCAACAATATGTCGCTGCCATACGCGTAACCCCGTTTTAGAACCTTTCACACCCCCAGTTAAAAAACCTAGGCTCTGGAGAAAATCGAAAGATATCTTGAAGACTACAAGTCGCAGATTAAAAAGAGTCTAACAGGTTTTGGCAAGCCTAAATGTGGGGAAGAGATTGGGGGTGTAAGGCCTTACAATAACAATGGCAGTGCTTCATCACTCTCTAGGGTCACTTAATATACGTTTGCATGCCTCCCTCAGACAAGTTCTCATCAGTTCCATGCAGGATGTGTTAGCAGCCTTTCAATACAAGGAAGCATCTAGTTGCAGCATTGCAATTTTTCTGATTTCTTTCCTTGGATGCCCCCCTGGCACTGATGCCCGAGGCTGTCGCTCCGTTTTCCCCGCACCCCTCTGCACGCCCCCCCCCAGCATGCCATGCCCGTGCGTTTTCAACGGTACGTACCTTATAAATCAATTTTTCATCACCCGGTGTTCTGACTAAGATTATTACTCCTGATGGCATCCAGCAGGCAATGCAAATTATAACTGTAGTGGAAAGGGTTTTCAACAGCTCAATTTCAACTTTCAAAGACTTTTTCTCCTTTCGAATCGTAGTATTATGTCCTGATGTCAGGCTACGCAGCCATTGCCCTTTTTTTCTTACAGATCTGTGCAAAAAAAAATCAGTTAGATTATTTTACTAAGAAACAGCTGTTCCTCCAAAGACCTTTATCGGAAATTTATCAACCAGCTTATACATCAAACATTAGAGGTCTTATGAAAGATTGCTGAGAGCAGCACAAACGGTGCTTGGGAGTCGCATGCGGCTCAGAACCGCGGTTGCGAACCACTGCACTAAAACAATGTAATGGCTCAGGCAGAACACTTGAGCTGAATAACTTACTGGTACAACCTGAAGTAAAGAAAAATATCAAGAGTTACAGGGATTGTTATTGCTGCTGTAACCAAGTACATGTTGTATACCATCGACGAGTAGATATCCCAAAGGCACATGTCTGTGACTCTGTCGTATCTGCAAAAATTAAACGAATTTTTTTTTAAACCTGAGGCATATATCTGTTAAACTTACAAGCAAGTCAAAAAACTTTCGGCCCTTGAAACAGTTTCATCACCTTCATTGTTGTCTGACATTTAGTGAGGCAGCAACTGTAACCTATTTACATCCGAACAAAAAGCGATTATAAAACATATTTTAGATTGTAACATGCGGTCCACAGCACAGCAAGACTTCGTTAACATGCATGTTTAGTTAATATATAAGGAAATAACTTCAGAAAAAACAGTTGCATGTTACTTTCAAAGAATACACAATTTTAGTGAAACATCGTTTTAGACTATTTTTATGATCAGCATCGCAGTAAATACAAATAAAATGTAAAAAATACGTTGTGCAGCCCTGATGGCTGCTTTGGTTATTACAAACTGAATTTAACGTCTTCACTTTCAGAGGTTGCTTACACTATGCCGACTTGTTTCGTTAGTGCAGGGATGGCAATGAAGTTGCCCCAGATCCAGGTGAAAACGACCATCGCGGAAGAGTTTCGTTTGTTGAAGACTTTCTCGTAAGACGAGGTGCGAACGATCGCCCAATACCTGACACATAAAAGAGCTTTTTCAAACGAATAAAAATTGCCGTAAAAGAAATGAGCTGCTTCCAATAAAGTGGCAATGGGAAGCAGCGGTTAAGTACTGCGTGCTTTATGCGACACGGTGTTGTTACATCACAAAAGACGTGCTTGCTGCACAGAAATTCTAAAGAACGTTTAGAAAATGAAACTATATAAAAGCGCTGAAAATTATACATATGTTTTTGTGGTTTTACCTTAAAACAGAAAAACATCCGCATTCTAATTTTTCCTCCTACATACCCATGTGCAGGTTGGCAATCTCTATCATTTAAAAATAACAGGGAAATAAACACTTTGTAGAAATCTGACGAAGATTACTTCTATATAGTCATTTAAGCTGTTTTCCAAAAGTACCTTTAACTGTAAAGATATGCTGGAGTTTATTTCAGGTTTGTTGTTTTCACACGAGTGGCATTCAAAAATTGCTCTGGCAATGAAACGAGGTAATTTAAAAAATTTTGGAAAATGTTCAAAGTCAAAACACTTCTTATGATTGTTAGTGTGAACATTTTAGCTGCTATAATGTCTTGATTTAAATAGTTCTTTGCCCAAACGTTTTCATACAAAACAAGCATAAGAAACACCAATGCATCCTTTTTCTGAATTAATGTATGAATGTAGGTATAACAAATGTGCTTACGAGGAAGACTGTCGATTGATATATGTGTTTTTGAAGGTCTTCGCTACTTGCATGATATGTAACATAAAATATATCCAAGCTAAGTTTGCAATGCTTACATGCTGTTTTAATATGTTTTATACGCAGTTTAACTTTTCGTAAAGTTTCACATCTATAAAGCATGTAGGTTTACAGTCTGCGCTACGCTGAGCAAATTCGCTTGATTTCACAATCACAAGAGCCCGTTGCCGAACGAACCTATTCTATTTCTACGCGTTCAGCTTTGTTTGTCTAATCCATATAAGCCTGGTTCTCTTCAAAGAGATTTATAAGGGTTCGTAAAAACTTTCAAATTTGACGTTTAGTTCTACATTGTGTACTACTGTGGCGAGGTGAATGCGCCACTTACACATATACTGCTGAGTTCGTTGCTGTTGTTAGAGAGTGAACCTACTCGAGTTGGGAAACTCTGCTGCGGTTGTGTTGAAACTAGTTGGTTCGATTCTCAAAAGTTTGCCTTGAGCCACTGAAAAGGGGCAGTATTACGGCGAGATGAATTCGCCACAGATAACGCTGAGTTTGTGGCGGTAGTGGAAGAGTGATTCTGGTCGAGTGGGGAAGTTCTACTGCTGTTATGCGGATGGCCGAAGGTTCTACACTCTCCTTGATTGGCTCAAGGGAACGCAACATTCTGGTTGCAACAATACTTTTGCTGTCCCGTACAGCCTATCGCTCATCACTGACTTGACATTGTATGTGATACAATGGCATGACGGTAGCTGATACAATGTATCAGTAACTTCATTTTACGTCATAACATGATAAGGCGATTGCGTTATTTCAAACCTACAGCTCCAAGCTATTCATGGATCTAAATCTAACAGCAAGCAGCACGCTACTTTCAATCAAATTAACTTTCTGGGTGCGCGAATAAATGAAATAAATTTGTTTCAATTCGATCTTGACAAGCCATGGAATTACCTATGATACTGTTATGAAAAGGCAGCTCCACCCCTGTTGCCCCCTTTTGAAAGAGTAGAGGGCAATGCCCTGGCCACGTCCCCCTTCTCCGGCGTCCCTGCTAACATTGAAACACAAACTTAAGAATGTTTTTACGATTTTATTTTTGAGGTCAACAATGTTGATGAAAAAAACGAATATAATTGGAAAGATCTTTTTATTTTTTATACGTTTCCCTTGCCCTCAACTCTTTGATTGCCCCCCCCCCCCCCCCCCCCCCCCCCCCCCCCCCCCCCCCCCC
>Ga0210059_1000106_pt1 | contig 73187 bp, 46 predicted proteins | sample Ectturendosymbi2_FD_188042 | JGI IMG/M metagenome (GOLD analysis project Ga0210059, IMG submission 188042) | Ecteinascidia turbinata endosymbiont from Florida, USA - Sample 2 (SPAdes) (version 2) | ecosystem: Host-associated > Tunicates > Ascidians > Unclassified | place: Key West, Florida... | reverse complement strand
TAGGCTGTTTAAAAACTACATCCTCTTCAGATGTTCTACTTGATCTAAACCTCAAAACCTTAATCCATCGCAGAGAAATATCTATACTCCGCTATTTTTCTAAAATAATTTTTCGTTTGGTACCCTGCCCTTTGCCTTTGAATCTCTTTAGATCGTTCGGTGAATTTGTTCCCTACACTTTGCGCCACAACCTTGACGTTCAGATTCCACTTTTCAAAAAATCACTGGCATTTGACTTTTTTCTCCGAAAGGCCTGTAGCTTGTGGAATTCTCTCCAACTCGAAATTAAATCTTCTCCAAGTATCCCGAATTTCATGAATCGTTTAATGTCCTACTACCATGTTGCAAAACAAAATACTCACCACCTTTTGGGAGTTAATCCGCGCTTGACATCTGTCCGTTGTATGCTTCGCCTCGCCCACAGTCCATTGAATATCAATAAAAAATCGTATCGTACTTGCGTTTTCGGCGGTATCGAAACTGAGATTCACCTTTTCTTTTACTGTGATTTTCATGATGCCGCACGTGCGATCCTCTTCAGTAGGGTCTATAATATTGTAACTAACAACATATCACCTGAGTTCTTTGATTGTCTGAGTAGCGTTGAGTCGCTGCGTATTTTCTTATTTGGCTTGCCTGATGACGAGCCATCACATATCTCGGTTGCTGTGTTTTGTGCCGTGGATGATTTTCTCAAGTCTTGTAATAGATTTTGATGCGTTCTTGTAGTGCCGTATGAGTTGCTAGCTATGCAGTGTATTTGTTTTTGCGTTTCCATTTGTTTTTCTATTCTTTTTGCGTTGTTACATTATCATAGCTCGACGTGACACGACAAAATTGCACCAGTCAGGCTACCGCCTGTAGCAAGATTGTCGTTAAATAAATAATATAATGACTCGTAGAAGTACGAAAGGTTTGGAAAGATCGGTAAAACTTGGGCAAATCTTTTGTAAAGCTTTTATAATTTTGCAAAAACAACAATGGAGTTGTGTGACATTTCGATCATTTTGACACTCGTTCTAATTTTAGAATGAGCACTACTGTAGAGGCTTGTAATCAACGTATTATCAAGTATGTTACTGTGTGAGGCAAACATCTTGAAAGTGGATGCAATAATAAAGTGTCGGTAATAATGCAACTCAACTGTTTCCACTGCAATGGCTTCTGCAGCGGAAAGTAGCAGGCTGCAAGCGCCACAAGCAGCTGCAGTTGGCTCTACCAAAATACAGTTGTCCGCTACTTGCTTGTGTATTTGTGTTGTGATATTTTTGTTACCAGCACGCACAGTGGGCGAGAACACATGTGATAAAAGTTTCCATGATGTAGGCTGTTTTGTTAGCCTCCAATGCTTTTCATTGCTGATCAAGCGACGAGTGGGAGCGGTTCTTTTCAGGTTGTTTTACCGTGCTCGTCGTATGTGAACATAAAGCTTGTAAATGTTTAGGAAGTGCAAGCATTCGCCCTACATTTAAGATTGGCTGAATATGACCAAATATGCATCGGCAAAATGCGCGTGTCACTTGTAAAAAGGAAATTAAACATTGAAACCAGGTTGAATATCTGACAATAAGACGCAAGAGTTGCTAACTCGCTAAAGTTACTAACTCATTTACGCTAACTCGTAAATGTAATAAATGGTGAAGTAAGGCACAGCCAACATGCAGAGACCGATAAACTTCCAAATGTCTTGGTAATTGTTGGGAGATCTTAAAATACATTTGGCTTTATCTTGACCAGCGGCGGACCAAGCCAGTAAGGTTAGGGGGGCGATTTCAGCAGTATTTGTTAGGTAGTCAGGTCTCATTACTACGGGTTCGCTACTGTAGGAGCAATAAGTATATTTCGCTACTGTAAGAGCGATAAGCATATTTCACTACTGTAGGAGCGATAAGTATATGTCACAACACTGCAATCACAAAACACCAAACAATGGACGGCAAAATGGCTTTATATCGCGGATGTTGTTTTCCGAATTGTACAAAATCATGGTGAATGAAGTTACTTCCGTAGGTTTTAAGGGGGGCAATCGCCCCCCTCGGATCCCCCCTTGATCTTGACCATTGTTGTATTGGCGTAAGTTTCTGTCGCTACTGAGGAATTGAACAACGTCAATTTTGCACAAAAAATTGAACACTTAGCGCCAGCCGCAGTTATGCCGAACTTGACGATCGCTCAGAACAAAATTGCGTTTATCTTGACCCAACAACCAAAGGTTCAAGCCCGCAGTTCACGTGGACGCAGAGCTGAGGGTTTTTCAGAAATTCAGATCGATTCACGAACAAATTTCAAGGAAGAAAAGTAGGGTTGGGCTTCATGTTTGACCTTGTTACGAGAAGGATTGAGTTTTGTGCAGACAGCGAGATCATCGCGTAATTCAAGTCAGTTATTTGATCTGCTGTCATGGACGTCAGAAGTATGTTTCCAAGGAAGGGCCAATAGTGGATTTTTCCAGAGGTAGTCGAAAAGATTTTTCCAGGGGGGAAAAGCGGTGAAATTTAATTTTTCCCTCTCGAAACTAAGAAAACAACCTTTTTTTGCTGAAAATGTAATAGGCAAATGCCAAATTTCAAAGTACAGGGGGAAGACAAGCGCCCCTGCCCCCCCTTCCGACGGACAAAAATGCCAGGTAACAAGTTGTCAAAAAGAATTTTACTTTGTAGTTTCTGTATGTGTTTGCCGCGTAACACGCTCATACGGTCATATCCGTTATATACCGCACACATTTTTAACTGTTGTGGCCATGCAACAAAAACGGCGTTTTTTATTTGTGATGGCCGTGCTATGTTTCTTGTGCAACGCGCTCAAGAAATATGATGCAATGTTCCTTCTTACCTATTGGTGTCAATGTCATTATCGAGGCTTATAGTCAGTTTCAACAAAAGTTTGCCGCTTGGATTGGACGAAAATGGGACGAAAACGTATTCCAGCACCAAATAATGTAGTGCCAAATAAAAGTCAGAGAAAGCTACATTAAAAACAAGACCTTCTTTGCTGCAGTGAAGAAAGTTGAGAGATTTTCATTTGAAAATTGAAAAAACGACCAAATAAACAGGACACAAGCAAGCGTGTAGTCCCCATCTGTATCAGTAACAACGGCGAACAGGATCGTTAGTAGGAGCATCGGCCAAACAGTAGTTTGGGGCACCTGATAAATCTTTGTAGCAAATCAAAAGTTTATTTTATGACAATGTGACATGTCTGGTTCTTATTTCCACTTAATGCTTGTACACAAAGCAAAGAAAAGTTTTCGTCTAGGCTTCATTACGTTTTGTGAAGTTTATCCATTGAGCTTTTTGCACATGAAGCGAAAAATCCGCCATTTTCTTATTCAATTTATGTCAGAAAAATTTTATGGTGACAAGTGGGAAATTTAGTCGTATATTCCATTAAACACCACTAAAGTAACCCAACTGTTGTCTTTTCCAATTTCGTTTCACTGTAATGGTAAGACATAAGCCTCCTGGTCTGTACATGATTTACCCCACAGCAGGATTGGCATTGATTTGGAGAAAAAAGTAAATTTAGGAGAGTATTTATAGTTCAACCCTATTCTGTAGTGAAGAAACTACCGTTTCTGCAAGCAATAAAAAAATCAATTTTCGCAAAGAATCACCAAACGACTGCTCAACACCTGCACCAAGATCTAGTTCGGCCAAGTGGTGGATTGAAAGAAATGATCTAAAACGACGAAGACCGACCGACTGCTGGCAGCTCAAGCTGATGCGCAGCGAAGCATACTTACTGTCACCACCAAGCGGTGATATTCGTTTGGTCGAATGTGCATCACTTCGCCACCAAGCTTCGTAAGTGAACTGTGAATTCAGAATGTAACATTGTAAAGCGCAGAACTTGCAGCAATACTACAATCATGCATTGCTTGTAAGCGGTAAGTGCTCTATTCATAAGCATTAGAGAAGATGATTCCACTGCACGATCTATCTCTGTAGAGCAGGTTTGTCTGCTCTGAAACATCACACTTTGGCTGAATTTTCGGAAACACAAAAGAAGCTTTGCTCATTGCCCTCACGACCATGGGTTGCGGAACCTTTTTCAAAGTGGGGGGCACAAGTGTAAGTGAAAAAAGCTATAGAAAATGTTTGTGGTTTGAACTGGCAACTGTGACGTCACAAGCATTGAAATATGACGTCATTAACTACACCATATGAAGGTCAAAATTACGCTATTTTAGACAAAATTACACCACAATGAAAACATATTGGTGAACCACCTGAAATTCAAATAGGATGTTACAGGGGCGACCCAGGTCAACAGCGTCACTCGGACCCATCGCACAATTATACTGACTGAAAGCAACCGTTCAAGGCTTGCGTCACTGAAATTTCCGTTTGCTTTCGTTCTGGCTGGCTCTATCTTTGCTCTGTGACGTTTGTTACAGTACGTAAAAATGAATGAGAAATTCTCATGATAACCTCCACTGTTGAGTAACGTACGTCACAGAGCAATGCTAGCGCCAGTTGGTCCTCTGCTTACGAGGCTCATTTATATCAGCCCGAGTTACCGGACAATTTATCGTTCGTTTGAAATTATTATCGAAATGGGAACTGTCCACAGATTGGAATTTAAACCCATTGGTCTATGCAAATCCATTGCTTCAAAAAATATTCAATCTGATATTGCAGTGGGCAGCTCGGGCTCTAGAGTATGAACCCGAGTAAAGCGCGAGCGAACGAAGGCGAGAGAACGCCTACTACGAACGATATTGTTTTATTCAGGTCACCTGCAACATGAACGCGAAAGGCCAGGCATGGAACGAAAACATATGAACACAGCGACAAGGCCTAATGAAAAGAGCCCAAGTTAACAACTTCAGTGTGTAGCGGGTGTCGCACAAATATACAAAGCAAGCAAGCTCGCGTTCTACAATAGAAATCGTAATCGAAGACTCGGGCAAGTTCGAGGAGCCCGTGTGCCGGAGTCGCCACTGAGCTTTAAAAAAAGGCAAACATGACACAGTATTGATACCTGACTTAACCACATTCAAAATCACAACTTTTCCATATCTAGAACACAGAAGTAACATGACTGAATACTCATTCTGCGACTGCATTAGATATCGGGATGCAAAGACAAGACAAAGCATATGTAGCAAGTTTTCTGTAAGGATGTCAATTGTGTTGCCAATGTAAAAATAAAATATAGCTATTTAGTGTTGCCAATGCAAAAACAAAAACTCATATGAAATTGATCTGTCAAATATTTTATTTTGTGTATAAGATTAATCAAAATTTCACTATTTAAAATAGTGTTAAAACGATTGAAATTACACCAATTTTGTGTGGCACGAAAATTTTCCTACACACAAGCATGTAAAATTACACCAATTTTGTAAAAAATGTTTGTCAAAAATGGTGTAGTATTACACCATCTGGCAACATTGTTCGACAATGCCAATGCGGTAAGCAAACCCGAGCATGATGACCAGAGTGTGCACGGTGTATTGTATTCTGCCAAACGTTTACGAAATCCTGCCAAATTCACTGCGAAATTACAATTTATATTGTCACAATACTGCCGAAATCCTGCAAATTTAATTCATCAAACGATTTACTTTAACAATGAACCCAATGCTAATTGTGTCACTTAAACTTATTTCGTCAAAATTCGAAATTTAAAACTGGGGGGCAGCCCACCCAGAAAAAAGTGGGCCTAGGCCCATGCGGCCCCCGGTTCCGCCACCTGTGCTCACGACTGAACGCTTGAGCTGAAAGAAAACTACAGTCATTTCATTAGCGACCGAGCTTCGTGTCCAGTTCATAGTTTCAAACATATATCTTTCTGGCGAAGTCTTTCATTGATACGCTGGGATCGAAATTGCGGAATGATGACCAGCAGAGGAAGAGCAAAATCGAAAACTGTGCCCTAATGAGTGATGCTCTTTGAAACATGAGCCAGTGTTGAAACAGCTATTTACAATGAAAAGTGCATTATTTCGCAGTTGCACTGCTGCCTAGAGAGGATGAGCGGGCGCCACAGATGTTGGTAGACTGGATTTTAATCCCGGTCGGGTCATACCGAAGACTTGAAAATCAGTACTTACGCGCAGCTCCATAGCCAAGTTTTAAAGTTTGAAGGGCAAGACATTTTCAGGTGGGAAAGATGTTTGTTTTTGTTATATGCTTTGTTTTTGTTATATGCTTTGTCTTTATTAAATAAATATATTAAGTTTTTTTATGGACACACAAAATTTGGAGGCATAAAAAAACTTTGGCGGGAACTTCCCCCGAATGCCCCCTTCCGTGGCTACGAGCTTACTTGCGCCCTGTCCAGCCTCGTGTTCGGTAATGGATGGATGCAAGGAAAAGCTTCACGCTGCCACTGACCTGTCACCAGTTCAGTGAAGTGAAAAGTTGACTACAGTCGTTCCATTTGTTTTCATGTAAGGGTAATGGTAACATATTTATTGATTTAAGAAATTGTTCTTCATTGCTGTGATCGATCAACATAAAAAGTTGCTAAAAGTCACAAAAGGACGTACTTTGGTGTACAAATTACATAAAAATTAAGGTACGCATTTTTCCCGATTAGAAAAACGTTACATCATAATTACCAGTAAAGAGCGTGTGACAAGTAGACACTAATCATGCTTTAGTGAAAGGTAGAGCTTGATGGAACTTCAGCTTTGGGAAATGTATATTATTCTGTTGTATGAAGTGCAGTTATTGGTATGTTTTGGTTTTACATAATCACAGCGTAGTTTAATGCAATCATTGATTTAGTTAGATTCAATACCAAACCTGTCTCATAATTTACAACAGACAATGGTTTTTGAGATGTGATTTGACTACACTTGTTTCTAAGTTATTGTACGGTAAATGTGTAATGTAACACAGCGGTCCCCAAACCCCAGGTCCGGGATCAATTGGTACTGTGCCGCGAAATAGCAAATTTATGTAAACTGGTGGTGACACCGCTCGCATTCTTGGCATGTGATCATGCGATTGGTCGATTCTTCCTATGGAAGCACTGGTGCGTGCATGGAGTGAGAGAGAGAGCGTTGGAGTATAAAGTGAGAATGCTTTTGAAAAATAACAACCATCGTAGAGTACTCCCGGGCCGTGTTAAAATTGTCAAGCGTTGACCGGTCCGCAGTTACAAAAAGGCTGGGCACCACTGACGTAACACACTATGCGGCTTGCTGAAAGGTCGTTAAAAGTGATCAAAAATTGGATGAAAGTAACATACTGCTTTGTGAAAATCTAGAGAATTTTTGTAAAACCTCGGAATTTTTAAGCTCAACTTTAGGGAATTTCTTGTCAACATTTGTGGGAACACTGCTGTGAGCCCTGTTTGAGAAAAGTGGTTTGGTAAGGTGAGTCGCGACGGATAATACTTCAAGTTCATGCTTACTTACTGTGTAGTCGCAAAAAAGGTTGAGAAGTACTGGCGACTTAAAAGAACAAGGACCTCAATGAGACTATGCTTGAAGACATTTTTTTCAACCACAACGTTTACAATATTGAAAATTGCGCTGTGAGTATGCGTGAGATTTTCTGTTCAAACAACAATTCCAATAGCCCCTACAGGCCTGTGCCTATAACCTGCGATTGGGAGTTGGTTGAACTAACCCTGAACAGTGTAGGCCTACATCAAATAAGAGCAGCCGAAACATAAATGCCAACAGCATGGGTTCTTAATGTTTGGTAGGTGAAGGTGATTTAAGGGGTCCATGAATGTGATTTAAAAGGTTAACAGGCTTTGCAGACATTTTGATTACTACCATTGATTCAGATCTAATTTGAATTATTTATTGCAACGTTTCTTCCTGAGTGGTCCGCAACCTTTGTTAGGATGTGCTAGGGGTGCGTGACCAACAAATGTTTAAGAAATGCTGGCCTAGAAGGATTGCGATGGATTTTCAGCCTTAAATCCTGTCGCTTTGGAATGTCTCAGTCTCCAGTCCGTAAAACGGTACTCGTTATGCTCTGAAAAAAATTTTCTCGCTTTTACCCCACTTTTGTCCTCGTTCCCCCTCATAAACTGGTCTGGACAGACAGTTTTTTTGCGAAAAATTGCGAGCGTAACAGAAGGACGAAACGTTTAAAAAATCAAAAAGATTTATATTTTCTAACACCACTCAGAGCTTTTTTCCAATCAATAAAAGGCGGAGCAAATTCATGCGTCATCAGTAGGGCAACCAATTTTTTGAGCTAAAAACTTAAAATTTTGACTTTATAATCTACAAGTTTTGACTTTATTTTGACCTATAAATTTTCTGCGTTTGCAACTGGAAAATAATTCAGCCTTAGGTGTTGAGCTTAATCCAGAAGCGTATTCGTGCAATCTAAGCTTCGAAATTAAAAAAAGTTGGTTGTTTTAACTTCGGGGATGATATATTGATAAGTACATTAATACTACAGTAGAGTCAAACCTGAGAATATCATAAAGCTGAAATACTATATGCATAATGGATTGAGCATTTACCAAAACAAGTATTGTAAAACCATATTTCTCGCCTACCATGCCCATCCTGCATAATATTCAATCGTCCAGCAGTGGGCAAAGCAACATTATAACGTCAGAAATCACAATCGACCCACTATTATTACAGAATTGCAACTAAACTTGCAAAAGCATATCAATATCTTTTGTTGTAGTTTCAATAAAATATCGATAAAGAAAAAAAACTGTGCCGTCAGAAAAGTTTGACCTAACGACAAATTTTGACCTAATGATAAATTTTGCCTTTTTTTTGACCTAAGAACTTGTAATTCCCTCATAGTATGAGGGTGAAATTTGGTTTGTGGACGTTTCATAAATTTTAGAAACGGCAGAAAAATTTTGACTTTTATTGGCTTTTGGTTGCCCTAGTCATCAGCAAGTGCACGAGGCCCTGAATGCATTGTTTGCTAAACATAGTTCATGCGCGCCTGCATCTGCAGCTTGGCGCTGGCGAACTTCAAGCAGAAAGAATGACAGCCCCAAAGCTCTGCTTTTAGGCAAAACACGACTTTGTTGAAACGCTAGCGATTTTCCAGACAAGGTAAACTGTGAACTAGACACTTCTTGTTGTAAACAATGCGTGCAAATGGTTCATTTCTCGCGGCAAAGATTGAAAGACGGAGATGGTGCTGGTCAAAAATCGGAGAGACGTTAACTTCGGGTGAATTCCTAAAGCAACTAACCCGCCAATCAACGCGAACTAAAGTTACAGGAAGCAAAAATATAATATGTTGTATACTGCCTATAGTGCCTACCAAAAATCTTGTTTTTTAGTCAAGCAGTTGTATTGACCATACTACGTATTTTGCCATTCTGATATACAAATGTGATCGAACGACCAAAAACGTGCTTGGCATTTGAAATCTATTGCATTTTCAGCGTTTTTTCCTTTACATCATAAACGATGTTTGTGACAGAACATCAATTCGCAACTTTTTCACGTAACATCAGAAGAGCTTAGGTCTTTGACCTCGTTAAAATCTTTACATTCTTCAAAGAATCCGAGCAGCAAAGCCCAAATTCCGAACTCTGAAGTGAATCAAAGAAAAAAATTTAAAGAAAAGCAATTTCTGCTTATTGTTAATTCACCTTATCTATTTCTTCGCAATTTTGCTCCATGTTAGTTAAATATCATGAAAATTTGATGAAGATTTTGTGCATTATTTTGCCTTCATAGCACTTTTACCAGTATTTAGCAAATCTGGCAATGCTGAGCAAAGGTTTCTGCAATATTGAGCAAAAATAGTCGAATTGCAACATTAAGCAAAGCAGCGTCTTTTAAGTTTAACTTCTGCGACTTTTACGCCCAACTTTTAATCAGCAATTGTCTAAACCGTCGGGTACTTTCTCAAAAGCTTGCACAATTAATTTTTGCTTCACAAAATGCTTGCCAAACTTCTTATTTCTTCTATTAACAGTCAGTACGTCTGCTAGTTCAACAGCGTTGGCATTTTATGCAACCGACTAACGCGATCGCAGTAGCTAAACTTTGAATCACCTTTTCCTAATCATGCCGTAACTGCTGTAACGTTTGTTGCATTTTAGATATTAGGTGAAAAATAAGCACTTTTCAAAACACAATTTCCAAGCAACTATATCAACTAATAATAGCAATCACGATCATCAACCGCTCATTGAAAAATATTTATTCGTTCATTTTCAAACCCGCGCTTCCACGCAGAAGGGTTACGGGGGCAGCAGCCGTAGGTTATCTCCAAATACTTCAACGTTTTCGGAAACCTCCAATTGTTCTGTGGACTCAACATCAAAGCGCAACCAAGCAAAGTTAAAGATCTAATCGCCCTACCTGAAATACATTATCTATTACTACCATTTCCGTTTCAGTGGGAAAAATTAACTGTTTGTAACGAATGACACAGTTGTCAAAAATTTTAAAAATCTGAATGATCAATTCGATCATAGCAACATTAGAAAGAAGTTCTCAACTCCTCAACAACGGAAAATTTTTTTTATATATATACTTTTTATTTCTATGACGCATATGACCCACAATTATTTCGCCAATTGTTTGTTTGCAGACAATGTATCGTCAGCAAATAGACACATCCGATAAGGCGAATAATTCCTCTCTTACTTCCCTGTGACGTAGCTAAAACTTGAGCTAATAGTTGTTATAAAAAGAGAGCGGAGGAGTGGAGCTTGTTCCTTGATTAATTTCGTAAGATCAAACTTCGCTTTGTTCATTTCTAAAACACGCGTTTGTTCAATCAATTCATAAATACTGTAATATTTTTTGCTTGTTTTTTCAGTGCACAACTAATTTTTCCAGTCGTAAATTTCAACACATTGCCGGATCTTACAATTTTATGATATTGCAGATACGTATGGCTGTTTTTATTTAAACACGTGGTAAAAACAGGAACATTCTTTTGTCTTCTACAACCAGCTGACTGTGGCGATTGCCGCAGAAAGACGGTGAAAGATGAGAACCCTGAGACAAGTGTGTTTCACTTTGGGTAGATAAGGAGTCAAGATAACCGCCACAGCAAATCACCCAAAATGTTTTTGAAAAATTTTGGTAAGTTTTTCCCGGAGTCCAGCTCAGCACTAGCCAGCTGCAACGAAATTTTCTTTTAAAAAATGTTGCTGCCGAAGATGTTTTGTTTGCTTTTGACTAATAGCAGGGCGCTTGTTTCAAACATGCAATCCACTTCTTTCTGCCAAGTCTAGTTTCCATTTTGCCTTACACCCGCCCGCGGAAGTGACAAAATGTCTTATTCGAACAGTCAATGGGTATTGCTATAGGGCCATTTAAAGTCATAAAAGTCATATTTGTTTGTGCTTCACGAAGCTATGAAACGAATGTTAAAAAAATATCTCACCCCTATGAAGTCCATAACAAACTTTATAAAGTCATAAAAAGTCATATTTTCCGTGTTAGGTCATAAGTCATATCTTGCACATTTTAAACCTTGTTCAATAAGGAAACCATTGGAACAAATTCAAAATATCAGATGAAAATGATATCGCTAGGTTTGAGCTGCAACCTGCAAATTGAACTCACTTGGGCAGTCTGCGATTGTTGGCAACGACGTACGTGTGCCAAGTTACTTGGATAAAATGTTACGCACTGCCTAAAAATGCATGTTTTTGCTGCCCCAAAGAAATAAACCAATGTCCATGCTTGTTTTCCATTTGTTTTAAACAAAACTATATGTTTTGCTCATCTTTTGAGCTGTTCATTTTACTGGGGCTTAAAGAAAAAATGGGGCTACCATCTCTTATGCCCATTTTCGCTGGCAATGCTTCCTTGTACAGTAGTCGTATGTTCTAGCTCAATCATTTTAGTTGGTCATATAAGGTCATATTTTCTGAAAAATAAAGTTATATCATCAAGTTTTTAGGTCATACAAAAGTTTTTAGGTCATAGAAAAATGGCCCTAGTTATTGCAAAACGACAGAATTGCATTGTACGAGATATTCGTTTCTGCTGGAAATTTATGTCAAAACACGTGGTTTCTCAACAAAAATGCAGACCTTCGAATACTTCATATGGTCAAATGTCAGCCATATACGTGCGTTTAAGTGAGTTTAGAGTACGAGCAGCAGAAATTTGACGTTTAAAAGACCTGCAGAAGCCGGCATCGAGAGAGACAACATCCCATTTTCCTTTGTTTGTTTCACTGATATTCTGTTTTACTGATATTCTGATGCAATTACTCTCATTGCTCATCAGTCACATCGGCAAGGTTCTTGGGCAAACGGGCCAGATGGCTGTGCAAACAATGAAACTTGATACTCATCCTGGCACTGACAGCATGAAAACTCCAAAGTAAATTGGCTGCAATCTTTGTCGTTGTTGGACGCTTTCTGTTTTCTTAAAACAGTTTAAGACTTCCGAAAAGTTCCCCAGGAACACGATTCTTTATTCATGGAAGTTATGTCACTGCCAATCAAATGGAAGCCTTTCCAAGCAAAGAATCCGACACTGAGGTCTTACAGAGTATATATTTTGCCTACTAGGTAGGCATCATCAGCTCTAATTCAAATAAAATCGTGTGATGTCGGTGTGATCTTTATTAATGTTTGATCTGAGAACCATAAATAAGATCTGCCTTGAGTTTCATTTTTTATCGTGAAGATTTGTTGCAAATGTATCTGAAACAGTCATCGTCCTTGTTGAGAGAGATATTTATTGTTTCATATAACTCAGCTAATATGCAGAAACAATGCAAAAAGCCATCATGCTAAAATGTAACCAAATAATAGTGGAAATTAGCAGAGTTGCGGAGCCGGAGGTAAAATATCCGACTCCCGACTCCGACCTTTCCAAAATTTCCGACTCCGACTCCCGATTCCGACTCCTTAACATAAAAGGAATGAAATTTGGCTGTTAAAATCAATGGAAATCGTGGTGCGTAGCAGGAAATCTTTGTTTCAACAAACGTTTCAAAAGAAATTGTACCATTTCAACAGGAAATCTCAGTTTAGGAGTGTGATGTAAAAAATGATTCAACTGGACATCCGGAGTCGGAGTCGGACAAAAAAATCCGACTCCGACTCCCAGTGCTGTTAGGAATCCGACTCCACCCAAAAACCTCCGACTCCTTACGACTCCGACTCCGGCTCCGACTTCGAATCCGACTCCGCAACCCTGGAAATTAGAATAAATGAAAGCACAATGTCAAAACAACTGATCAATGTAAACAAAGATTGTCACTGTGTCACATAGAATTGGTGAAGACCATGGAGGTCATCTAGTCAACCAATCCTGTTTGAAACTTGTTGACAAATGGTAGAAAACAACAGTTGCAAATAAAATAAGCATAGTTAGAAAACAAACACAGTACACGGTGAGGAACTACCCATCTACATCTCTGACCTGCCAACCACCGTCTCCAGAAAGTATGCATACGCTACGATCTAGCAATCATGCATGCTGATGGGGAAACTGGTAGGCAGTGAAATGGGCGCTGAGCAGAGACATGGTAACCGTAGGTGAAAACCTCCAGATCTGGAAGCTAAAGCTCAGCACTACAAAAACGGTGTCGGCAGTCTTCCACCTCAACAACAAGGAAGTTAAATGTGAGCTTAAAGTCAACCACAACAACGAAACACTGTCCTTCTGCTCCGACCCCAAATACCTCAGAGTAACGTTGGACAAGTCGCTCACGTATCGCCGACACCTCGAGCCACTTCGCAAAAAGCTTTCAGCACGCGTCGCACTCTTGCGGCGGCTTGCTGGCTCTGGCTGGGGTGCTGGAGCGAAAACGTTGCGAACAGCCACCTTAGCCCTGGTCCATTCACCACCAGAATACTGCGCTCCTGCCTGGTGCCGCAGTTCTCACACCCCTTTCACTGACCCTGCCATCAACGACGCCTTTCGAATTGTGACTGGATGCCTGCGTCCTATACTAGCTGACAGCCTTCCTATCCTCGCAGGCATTCAACGTGCTGAGCTTCGTCGCAAAGGAGTCACACTGTCTCTGGCACGCCGTGCCACGAAGCTTGGACATCTGTTCCGCTAAGCGCTTACCTGTCCACTGGATGGGAATGCACGGCGTTACAAATCGTGACAACCAATTGCACCTGCGCACAACAACCCATCAGTTCATCTGACAACAACAGAAGTACGTCGCTCTGGGGGATTCACCGATCGAATGCGGAATGGTTGGACAACAATACGAGACTCCCTACTTTCATCCCCGACATCGGCAACCGCACTCCTAGAATTGCCCTGCCAAGAACAGCCTTGGTTTGGCGTAACCGCCTCCCCACCAGTGTCGGACGTTTCCGCTCCTGCTTGTACAAATGGGGTATAGCCCTTCTGCCGCTTGTGAATGTGGCGCATAAGAACAAACCGTCGACCATGTTGTCCTCCAATGTCCAATCCATCGACCTCCCATTGACTGCATGGCCTGACGGTTCTGGATGATGAGACAATTGAATGGCTGCTGAACACCTGTCCCGAGATCTAATGCGGCCAAGCAGCGGATTGTAACAACTAGCTCAAACGACGGAGAACGTACTCAAACAAGCAAAAAAGCGAAATTACGTCACTTACTTTCACACAACCGTAACCGTTTAACACAAACGGTGCATCAGCGTTAATGTCCCCGATGTACCTAGTTCGGCCAGCATCATTTTCAAGCAGAATTTGACAAATACGTGCTGCTGCTTTTATTTTTTCGCAAAGGAAATCTCTGAAATCAATTCTCCTCTTCAGCTCTTTCAGCCTTAACTAACTTCTCAAAGCATGAAACACGAGCATTTTTTTTCTCAAACCATCTATTTCGCCAACCTCAAGGCACAGGTCAGGTTCGTAATAAAAAAATGCACAAAACAACATAAAAAGGCGCTACGAAAACTCAAACAAAACAAGAGGTACAACGTGTATCCAAAAAAATGCATTTGGCAGAAAATGTTTGCCTGGAGCTGTTCTGAATTTAGGACAAAATGACGAGTCAAACAGACGACACGAACACACTCAACTTCACAAAATTAAGTGCAACACAAGGAGATGCTAGCAATAGCATGCATCATGTCCCATGAAAGAGTGCAATGAATACTTCGCGATATACAATACAATTTAATTAGAAACGTATATATATGTTCATATGGTGTAGTCTGAAAACGACAATCAAATTTTGTTTTGGAGTTTAACCCAGCAACTCTCTACTTAAGTGTCGAAAGATCCACGAAAACAGAAACAGCGAAAATTTCATAAAAACTTTGCTGACAATGAGGTTTTCGGGTAAATCATTTTTCAGTTACAGTGGACTTTGACAAGAAGAAAAACTACAATGTTACAGAGTATTTACAAGCAATAGTAAGAAGTAGGCGTGACTGATTCTGCATTACATCAAATTCCAAGCTGTGGTGCACTGAGATCGGCGTGTCACTTCCAGGCACACACGATGTTAAGATCCTGCGTTCGATCAACAACTGCCAAACAAGCAGGCCCGTAACTAGGGGTTGCAGGGGCGGCAAAACACCTCTTGGAACATTTTTCGCCCCCGCTGGAATAATGTGTTGGACACAGTTTAAAACTACTGGACATAGTTTGAAAAAAAGCCCCTCTCAGAAAACTCTTCGCCCCACGTAGTGTCCCAAGCTGTTTACGGGCCTGCAAACAAGTTGCAGAAAAATCTATGCGCCTTGCAACAAACGCCCGAGCTGTTGACGGGCCCACCAAGTAGTCCCTCAGTGTTTCTCCTTCACTTTCAGAGTTTCCCCGATCTCTGGATCTGAAACTACCTCATCAAAGTGTTTCGTCCGGGTCTACTTCGATGTTTCATGTTCGTCTTCGGCGCCTGGGATACATTCTCCGTTTTCTTATCCTGCCGTAGGTTGTATCGATTTTAACTTTGTATCGCACCTGATGAGCGTTGTCCCATGAGTAAAGGTATCGGTCGCGCGGGTTGTAGTCGACCATGACGTTGAATCTGAATGAAACGCACAAAATAAAGTGAAACACTAATTTCGGCAACCTGCGTAAGCTGTCACAGACGCGGGATCGTTCGGTAGTGTAAGCACTCTGATGTTCTACCTGACAACAAACATGGTATAAGTCGTTGGAAAAAACGATGTTTTTCTTCACTTTGACAAACAATTTTCCGTCGGGCTCCGAAAACGTTGAATGAGTTTCACAAAATACATCTACAAGATATTCACTCTGAAGCGCGCGATGCATGCAAATGTATACGTCAATACAGAGGCTTACGAAAAGGCTTTGTAAGGGCGGCTAAAGCTGTTTTCTTGAAAAATTGGTCACGGGCCCGAATTCTGACCCAGGCTTTATTTGCACAAAGTACATTTCTATCGTCTCAAACAAGGTGAAATTTCCATATCCTTTCCCTAAAAATAAAGTGAAGAGTAAAGAAAGTTGTTAATTTTTCGAAAGAAAACTTTCCTTCTTACGTCACCGTTTTGCAAAGATGTCCCGGATGTTTTTCTTTTGCACTGAAAAACGCGTTTCGCTGCCCAGAAAATTTACAAAACTGCTCTAATATGCCGGATATTTACAAATATTGCAACGCTAGGGAAGGCGCCCGCCCTCTTAGCACCCCTTCACATACACCCATGCATGTCGGTCCACACAGGATGTGATGTTTGTTGCAATAACGTTTAGGACAAGGCTTTTAATGCGACGATCAACTTTACAAACAGCAGATTTTTTTAAACAAGCTAATTTACCTGTATTTGTTCATAAAGGGAATGTTCAGTTTTTTCACTTTCCTCGTTCTGAGGTGAACACTGTAGTTGATTGCGCCTTGACGTGCTTTGTTTGATCCGACAGTGTAGAGTGTCTGGCATATGATGAATGCATTCGCCACGGATCGTTTCTGCCCAAAAGTTATCGAAAACCGGTTAGCAAAAGCAGTTGAAGCAAAGTGTTTGTTTATGAGCAAAACTTTGGACGTACTCGCTTGTGAGAACCAAGTTAAGGTATAGAAAAAAAAATTAAAAAGCGATTCGTATAATCAAGTCTACGACGACACGGCAACATTTGAATGTAAAATCTTTGACTTGGAAAGAAAATGCGGTTATTTAAGCATTCATTTTATGCAAGTCATCTGCCAGATGACTGGCCATTTCAAAGTTCCATTTCAAAGCTCCAGTTGTCATATAAAATCTTTCAACCTCTGGTTTGATGCTTACTGCACCACTATACTATTCAAATAGCTTTCTACATGAGGTACAGGACGTGTTTGCTAAAACTACCACGGTTCTATTTTCATCTGATGCGCAAGCGCCAGCAGTGCCCAGGAAAAAATTATTTCCAGTCAAATTTCATTTACCTTGACTTGATGATATACTAGCCATCCAAAAATCCGCAATGTGAATGCCATGCTATTCGTAAAATAAAGAAAACAAACATCATACATTGATGCGCTTCAACTCGCAACCTGTTCAATCTTACCGGGATCTTGGTCTTGATCACAACCAACTGCTTCAGAGAGACAGGATGTATCTTTGCCACAATGATATTTCCCTTGTTGCTTTCAGCACTGTATATATTTGCATAAGAACGTTGTAGTCATTAATATATCGCACCACTTTAGCACCAGTAGTCATTTTTAGGTGGGAGGTTTCACAACGAAATTTGCATTGCGAGTCAACATACTTGCAAGGTAATTGATATATAGTAACTGCTGCATGATGATCGACAGCTTGAAAATTAACAAAGAAACGTACTCTCGCTAACTGCTGAATGGGTTTTTCTGTATTATTTACGAAAAGATATTCTTTTCAAAGATTGCGTATATCTACCGAAGTCCTTGGCCGGTTTAATTTTATCCGCACTTGTCCCCCTGTAAGACTCGTCCCTGTAATGCCCCACGTACGCCCAGCACCCGTAAGGTTTAGAAAAAGTAAAGCAGCCGCCCCATGCAAAAAAACAGGATATTTCATTACTGACAAATGTTATCTCAAAAAGAGTTGGGTAGTCGGCACATTGCTTCTAGATCATTTCGACTTTGTCATACTATACTGTAGAGCATTTTGGAAATTCTTAACAAAGAGCAACTCGTGCTTTAGAAGATCAAGTATTCACCGTGACACATGCCTTATTCGGAAATTAAAATTTTGTGTTTTTGGCTCGAGCAAACAAGGTAATTTTACAAGACTCATACGTTTATCAAATCAAGAATTTTTAACATGCACACAAAAAGTTTACCCAAAGCAACATTTTTTCTCAATTCTCAGCTATGTACCTCAAAACCAAAGTTATTTCGACAAACAATTGCTAGCTTTTTTAAATGTATGATTTCTTCACGTGAAAAGTTTGAACAACCAGAAGTAAGGGCAAATCTTTCAAGTACCATTTCATCATTGCCCTAATTTTCCCATTTCCAAGAGTCGCCTACATGTTGGTTTCAAATTTGGTTTTGTTGTAGCAAGACGTATATGGGAACGTTCCTTTTATTTTGACAGGACATAATTTTGAATGCAAAATATTTTTGTTTTCTGATTACTTGCGCTAAACAAAATTTAAATTTAGGAAATAGCCAAACTTTTTTATCTGAAGTTATTCTTGTTAGACGCCGTACGCGTTTCAAACGCAGGCAAACGGTTTTGCCCAAAAATCGAAAGAAAGGGCTGTCGCTCAAATTGATTTTTCAACTAATTATGTTGCATGTTCTTCACCCTGAAAGATAGGTCTGCGTTTGCATTATATTTGTATCAACACCAACTAACCTGTAAATAAGCCACAGACCAGTTTCATCGACAGCGAAGTCCATGTCGGAGTTTCCTCCCCAGTGATACGGAACTTTTCCGTGAAAGTCAGCTTGCCTGATTGGTCTTTCTCTCAGTGTTCTCTGCGTTTGGATGTCATACCTATATAACGAAATAAAACAGATGAAGTCGATCACATAAGTAACTTTATAAGCTGTATATTGCATCAATCCAATCAGCGTAGACTAAACCTCATGTGTTAACCTCAAGATTCGTGAAACAAAAGTTGCCTGGCACGTAATTTTATGGTGCCTTCAAGAAGTTAAAACGTATGTTGAAATAGGTCTACGCTACTTTACAGTGTGCATTGACTATACACTACTTCACCCACTGTACATTGCGATTATGTTGCGCTATCGGTGAGATTATGTGTGTGCACTGTACATAGGCGTAGCCAGGGGGTCAGGGAGCCATGCCCTCCCAAAAACTTTTGTCATATCTAGGCATTTTGTGCTTGGAGAAGCAGAATCTCAAACAAAAATCCTGTTGCTTGCCCAAAGTCAAACATTTTGGCCCCCCCAAACATTTTGGGCTGGCTACGCCACTGGCACTGCATCCCTTTGTGTGTAACATGTTACATCGACCACACAACTTATTAAAAGCTAACAACTGTTGGGCGTGTTTTAGTTTATACTTTGTACACAATTATATTGTTTTGGCAGTTACACGTGGCAGGGCCGGATTAAGACTAGATTGTGCGTGATGCTGTAGTGCATAAATAATATACTACAAGTTATACGATTATAGTCACACAAGCAAACATAAAATCAATTAATAGAAAATCATCTCTTTTTATTTGGGCTTATTTTAAGAATGGGCCTAATGCTGCAGCGTCAATAGCTCCCATCTTAACTGGCCCTGCCATTAAGATCAACTAAAATATTTGTGACCTCGTTGAAAATGGGTCTGGCACCCTGAATGACATGATAAAACTGGTGGGGCAACGCTTGTTTTTACGTTATGAGGGAGTCCTCACGCATTGACTCGTTGGAAAAGATCCATTTAAATCTACGTGCAACGAGCGGAAAACCACTTCGTGGATTGCATCAGAAACGAGTGCTTCAGCTCTTTCAAATTCAAAGATGTTGCATTAAACACACACGTGCACATTCAATCATCAGAAAGCGGATTCTGTGATAAAAAACAGCAAACAGTTTTTTGATTTCGATGACTTACGACGGTTGTTCGCCGATATTCGACGCGCAACAAGCAGGTCTGCAGCCACGTATTAAGTTTTGGGCGGACAAAAGACGTTTTTAGGGAGGAACGATATTTGTTTTTATTATACGTTTGAAAGAAATTTTTCTGGGAATAACAAAATTTTAGGGGCACTGCCCCCGAATGGCCACCCCCCGTGAGTACAGGCCTGGCAACAAGCGGTCGCTATTCCATCACCACATGTACGCTGGTCTGCCCCAGCTACATAACGCAAAGCAAATAGTAAGTGTTTCACATCAAAACGACGCATGGCCAACATGGCGGTGGTGACGCGTACGTTAGCCCATTGGGGTAAACTATGGTACGTGCGTGGTAAACTATCGTACAACCATCATACACCATGCAGTGTAAACGACATGACGAACGCGACGACTGACGCACAATAAAGTGCTGGGTGTTTTTCCTATAGATTGCAACGACTAGTGACCCCTGCTTTCGGTGAACACGGCGTAGTTTTTGAAAAGTGGTGCGAAGCCCCAAGCCCATTACAATAATTTATGCTGTTGTTTGCGTGGAAAAAAGTGTGATCTAACTTCCTCACTGCTTGAGAGATATCCAGCAGTGGACGCAGTGTTTGACAGCAGTGTCTGCAGTGAATAGACACAGAATCTAATAATAGCGATGGACGCAGTCTGTTGTAGCAAGTTACTTTGGTAAGAGGTTATGCTTGATGGCTGGTTTGTGCGAAATTTCTGTGCAGTGATGATAGCATCGATGGTGCACAGTGTCGCCTGGAAAGTCATTCTACTGTAACTAATATAAAGCGAGCTTTCATATAGTTTGCGGGCAACTGCAGTTTGAAGTTTATTACGTCTTCTTTCTGGTTTCTGTTACAGAACAAATGTTTGCTGAGTTTGTCGCAGTACTGTTGAAAGTCACGGTAGTTGCGCATGTATTGGTTGATGGCGTTCAATTTTCGTTGTAGAAAACCGTATTACTACAAGCAGGAATTTGGTGGTGAAACGCGACTGCCAGAAAGCAAACTGGGAAAGGAACAATAAACCGCGGAAAGCGTAACTGCGCGTTTAACCTTCTTTGAGCAGCAGGCAACAAAAACCCAAATTCTACTGCTGCACAGTTAGTGTTTAATAGCTAAGAAAAAAATCGTGTTGTGTTGTGAATGGTGCGCTTGTGGGTCCATGCCACGCGTTTTCGTCCGCAATTCAACTCAATTGGGTCTTTTTCCGGTAACACTACCAGTGGCGTAGCTAGAACAAAATTTTTGTTGGGGGAAATATTTGACTTTAGGTGAGCAACAGTATTTTGTTTGGGACGCTGCTCTTCAAAGCACAAAATGGCTAGATATGCTAAAATGTTTTGGGAGAATGACCCCCTGGGCACCCCTTGGCTATGCATATGAACATTACTGGTGAACGACGTCAAAAGCAAATTGAAAAGATAACAATATTTCTAAGCTTCCACATCACATGCAGTGCACTGTACTTTTTCGAGTGGATTTGCATTTTGACATCCTATGCAAATCATTTCCTCGATTCGGTCACATACCTTACTATTCGCCTCGAGTTACGGCGTTGATAGTACAAGCTGCCGTTGAACACAACAGCGCCGGTACTTTCTAGAGGAGTTTCCAAGCGTCGCAAGATAGAGTTGTTGCCGCGACTAAAATCGCTCATGTTTGCGAACTCTCTCATCTGCAATCACGCAAGTGCACTGTTAAAACCTCCGAAAAATTGCAGCTGCCTAAATGTCCCAACATCAAACGCCCGAAGTCATGCTGCACTAGCTTGTTGCTCACCACCGCAGAGTGTTAAGTTAGTTTAAATCACACTGTGGGCACTGTGCACAAGAACGGTAATACGTTGAAAGCACTGTTTCATGATCATCTTGTCCAGAATCTTTCATTTAGTGCAGGAGTTCCCAACCCGTGGTACGCGAAGATCTTCCAGGTGGTACGCGAGAAACTTCCATTTTTTTCAGAAAACGCTGCATTCACAGCTTTCTAATTTACGTATCGGGTTTTGTTTCAAGTCAAACTTTTAATGTCGAATTGCAATCACATTACCTGATGATGACAGCACGGGGGTAACTGAAACTGCAACCTTAGATCCTACGTTTTTCGCAAACATTGCCTAATTGCAGCAAAACACAACGGGTAATATCAGTTTAAACGCCACTACGAATGAATGCACTACTGGCACGCCGCAAAAGGTAGGAATGCTTAAGTCTAAATCAGAGGTTCCCAACATGGGGTACATGTACCCCCAGGGGTACATATGCCTATCCGAAGGGGTACATTTAAAGTTAGCAATAGAAGATGGAAATATATTTACATATTGTTTATTTCCAAATATTTATACATATATCAGTTACTATTATTATCAAAAATCACTATACGCTTATTGTTAAATATATCTATGAATAATCATAATAAATTATTTTGTCATAAGAAACTTTAGGGGTACATGCTCATCTGTCGGAATGCTGAAGGGGTACATGGTAAGAGAAAGGTTGGGAACCCCTGGTCTAAATCAATGTTTCCAACCTTTTCTCTGATGGGAACCAAATCCAGACATATGACTTTGTTCGAGAGCCGCACCAGTGACTAATGAAATTTTTTGACAAGTTAATTGAGATGATTTATTTTATAGCAGAACGAAGTCTGTTACACAAAATATTTGAGGTTTCATTGGAAGACTGTTGAGGGCCACACAAAGGGTGCCTGGGAGCCGCATGCAGCTCTCAGAACAGTGGTTGAGAACCACTGGTCTAAATGATTATCAGCTACACCTTAAACAGCGTCGAATTTCACTTTTACCACGATAGACAAGACGCCTGAGAAAAGGTTCAACGATAAAACACTTTTTCAATTATTTGTTGGCCGCTGTCCAGTTTGTACAATACTCGCTCCGTGAAACTACAAAAAATTCGGTAATTCAACTACATAATTGAATCAGAGCCTTGTTAAGCAGAAACTTCAAAAGGAAAGAAAGTACCATTTTCGTATGCAAGCTGATCAAGCAGCAACTCAAAGGTACACCTTGAAAATACAGTGCATGTCGCTAAAAGTTATTCGCAAATTAAGGTAGGGCTTTTGCTCTTTCCGCACTGTGAATACAATCCTCAATCAAGCGTGATCGGGCGCTGGAAAAAATTAAAAACGCACAGTTGGGGTCCTTGTCAACCGCGGTAACTTGTGATCACAAGGTGGAGCAAGATAGCTGTTTACGAAAGCAATCGCAGCTCTGACGTAGTCAGCGAAACCAAGATTTTAGGTTTTGGTGATACTGTATCAAGAAAACATGCAGATGATACAACTTTTCCATCGGAAATTCGGTAGTATTTGATCCTTTTCTAATCTTGTATGGCGCTTAAAAACACCACAAAACACAGAGCAAGAGATTACCAAAAATTGCATTTCGTTGAAATGTGTCAACAAAAACTCGTTAAAAATGAAGTTAAACATCATCAGAAGACATTGAACAACCGCAACACATGTTCCATTTGAAAAGCTTTTCTCTCTGAGCATTAGTGAACCAGGTTTTAAGACTGAAATAAATTAGCTCCTACCCCTATTCTTTAAAAGTTTACTTTCTGTGAATAGGCAACATACATGTATCTTTTTATTTCCCTATTTCTTGCGAGGGGTCACCTGCTCGACAGTCTCTATGCTATCTGCAAGGGTCAAACTCCATTTATAGGTAAACGCACTTCTCAGCAAGTGATCAGCAGCAGCTACACAGGCCAACACAATTTTCGGATGCAAGCAATACGTCGGTCAACAGCGCGTTCGTTTGTGTTTTATTACATTGGTTGTTTAATTAATCCGATTTCAAGTTTTTGTTATAAAGAATAATTCCCTTTTTTCAGATATTCAAAAATAAATGGATAAATCTTATCGTACGTTCAATATTCTGGAGCGAATGACTTGAATGGTCCACACTTTATCATTGTCAGGCTTTGCAAGCGGATCTTTCATCCAGATCCCGTATTTGTAGAGCTCCGCGTCCGTCGAAGCCCGAATGGTTTCTGGTTCTGAGACCGACACAAGTTTCCCGCATCCTGAAAGTACAGGTATTGATTTAAGCAGCGAGCCCCCATAGGCGTAGCCAGGGGGGGGCAAAGGGGCCATGGCCCCACAAATTTTTAGAAAACATAGTCATTTTGTGCTTTGAGAGGCGTTTTTCTAAACAAAATAGTGTTATTCGCCTAAAATCAAACATTTTTTCCCCCCAGATTTTTTGCCCCACCCAAATTTTTGGGCTGGCTGTGCCACTGCGCAGATATTTATGTTCCTCCTGGAGTTGGTGCTCGAATCTCGGTCGGGGTTATATCGAAGCTGGGGAAGCACCTGGCCTCCGCAGCAGAGAAAGCCATGATGGACACTAGCAAACTACTCGTCATACTCCAAAGAGAGCACACAAGTCAGTTTAATTAAACTGAACTTGAATATCGGGATGCAGAAAAGATACATTTTTGTGTTCTCTACAACTTGCATATACTCAAATGAAGTTGCGAAGTCTTTTTTTTATTTACAGTATTTATGTGCCTGCACACCCACACACAAACGGATGAACAAAAATACAGCACATACACAGACGACTCTAACGAGTAAGTCTTGATACTAATCACCGTCCTATGTTGCTTTGATAAAATCTAAGTAGCAGTTGTACCGATTACAAGCGTATGTGACGGAGAAGGGTGGCATAGGCCGGGCCGCTAAGGCTGCAGTCCTCCTTAAGGCGAAACTATTTAATGCAGTTGAGAGGGGACTGTCATTACGTTAACGAAAGTAACTAAAAATATGTTGCTCTACAATAAGTAAAAGGTTGTATATGCGTAAAGCCTTTATTCTATAAATAGAAAGGGTTAAGATATGGACAACATGACATTATATGCAAATCAAGTTATAATTAGAATCAAACGGCCGGGAGGTTTGGTTTAACTTTACCACAGAAGAACGGTTTGCCTTCTTTAGCTTCATTTTCTACCTCGGTGACCCGTGAGATGGGAATGTGTCATGACAGGGGAGGATTAGTCCCGCTTTGTAATGTGTGTCACAAAAATAATATCTGGGGAGAACGAGGTCGGCCATCGCTTCTACGGGAAAAGGATTTTCAACCGATGCAATGACTCACCCCTGGGAACGGAATTCGTTTGCTGTTCGGTGGGCTCACGACACGGCACGCGGTGTTTGCAATGCGTTAGAAACTAGATAAACCAGATAACTATACAAAAAGTACAAGATGAACAAGTATATGCAAGTTGCAGAGAACACAAAAAGTAAAAGTCAAGCAACTAATTGCAAACAATACCAAAAGCAAAAAATGAGTGACCAGTAACGACGATGCAGTTATTCTGCAGCTATAGGAAATGTACGCATACAAAAACGGAGAATAATTATACCGAGCATCTTTTTTCTTGTTCGCAAGGACTACGTTTCTGTTTATATGAGTTGCAGATCAGTTCCAAACACAGTTTCTTTTCTAATTTAATGGTGTTTGTGAACGGAGTTGCAGACCTCTACGACACTGAAGCGTAAAAAATTCGAGGAAATCCCATTCCTGTTTCCGCAGCGCAACCATTGCGTGTTGCCGAGTCATTTTCAGCATTTTCAGAACAACTCAGTTCCGAGAAAATCAACAAAAAACAAGTTTTACGACATCCTTTGAAAATCCTGGAACTCATTTCAGGACCACACCTGGAACTGTTTGTTTGTGATTTAAAAAACTCAATGTTGAATTTGCACAAAATGACCAATGTGTCATCTGACAATTTCAATTAGCTTGAAAAGCTAAGCATCAAATGTGTTTTATGTTTGCTTCAACTAGATGCCGGAAATTGAAATTGTACACAATACGTCAATTTTCCTGCTGCGAAGGAACTTCGCAACAAAGTTTCGGATTTGCAACGTTGCATCGTCTTCAGTACACTGCCACGGTGGTCCCAACGTTTGCGATGCACGATTGCCATCTCGTGTCAACATGAGGTTGCGCGCTCGCGACGTTAATCTCGGTGTAGATTTGCTTATAATAACAAGAACCATAGCATCAGAACAGAGAGTTGCATGACCATGTTGCTACACCGTCTTAATCATCTGATAAGCTAAACATCTGACGAAGCAACCAACGCACAACTTCTGAAGTAACCCCGATGGATGAAGACGAGCGAGCAACAGATAAGAAGCAGCGACAGCAAAAGTACTTTTGCATCGCGTACAAGATATCTGCTGAGGCCATCTTGGGCTTACAAAACAGGCAATGGCATAGTTCAGCTTCACACATCTCAGGCGAGTTTGAAAAGCGCAGTATGCAAAATGAAGATAGTCTCCTCATTGCCGTATCTTTTTAAGGATATTCATTAAAATGCACTAAATCTGCTTATCGAAATAGCGCTTTTTCTTGGTTGGTGCGAAGTTTTTATTTGTTTCTCGAACATGACCGAACAAACTACTGTGGTGCTTAAATTGTTGGAGCCAACCGCTCGTAACAACCAGCTAGAGACAGGTTCGCACGCATACGACATTCCAACTCCGACACACTTAAAAAGCACGAAACAGGAAAAATAAAGTTCCTCGTAAAAAGTACGCGAGAGCACTTCGAGATTGATGCCCAGGGGAGGGAATGCCAAACAAGCATCTTTATTGACAGCCACTTTGTGCTTCAGGGCTTCGTTCGTTTTGTTTGTTCGGCAGGGTGATCTTCTAAATTTGTGCAAGTCTATTGCTTTTCTTGTTGAGGAGCAAGATAAACTTTTGATCCGAAATTGCTTTGGCAATGGAGAAATTTTGAGGAAGAGAAACACAGCGCGCTGTCGCTTTATAAGCCTTGGCTAAATCCAGTACGCTTGCTGTATGCTTGAATCGTCTCGCACTGAGCCAACTATGCAGGAGCGCGGCTAAATGACTTATCCTTTGCCAATATACACAGTTTTCTACACGGGTGGCCTCCACTGTAGCGAGTGTCATACTCTAGTTGCTCCACGAAAATTTTGAGGGTATTTTTGTCGCGACTTGCCACCCACGATATGAACAAAGCCTAAACTATGCCTGAACCGGTCGAGCGCTCAGTAGCGCGTTGGAATATCCGCGCAGGATCCTTTCACCAATTTCCCTCGATCGGCTGTTGAATGAAAACACTTCCACTAGCTTAGCATGTGCGGCATGGAAACATTCCGAAATATATCGAAACCGAACAAGACGTGAGTGAACGCCAGCAATGATCAAAACCAAAAGCGTGAACAATGAATTTAACACATGGTGAAACTGTTCTGCACTCGCCAACTCAGAGTGCTTACTTCATCTCTGCATCAAGATGAAACCTATGTTGGCTACGCGATTAAGGCTCACTAAGATTTATTGGATTAATCCATCATGAATACAATATGAACATTTTTCTCGAAAAACTTAGTTGGAGTCGCGTTTATAAAAACTTGGAATTCGAACCGATACGTTGATTTGCTTTTGTCTGAGAATATTTTGTCTTGAAAAAAAACAACGCAAAAACTCGATACTGCTTTTTTTGTGACTCAGAAATCTCTGAGCAACTTTTTCTTCTAAAGCAAACGCATGCTACAAATAAATTTCTAAAGCTTTGCTGATTATTATTGGGCGTAACTTCTCTAAATGATTTATTTTCTCCCGAAAGTATACCACAAAGACAAACTTTCTGCAACGCACAAACACGTTTGCAGATGATGAGCTACAGACAGTTGACACAACTTGTCTGGGGCCGAATATACTTACACACATTTTCCTTTTATTGCAGACAAAAGATATTTCAAGCCATACTTTTTATTGTTTTTCAGGATGTAGTAACCTCCACTTGCAAAAGAAAAATAAAACTACAAAGGAGCTCTGAAACGCAGCGTAGAAAAGGCTTCTTCCTTTTTGCTTTAACAGTCATACGAGTTGTTTATCTTCTGCATTTACTTTTTTTAAGGCAGTCAGTTGTGAATCTAACCCCCATCGCAACCTGACAACGATCGATCATCATCTTGCGGTTTGTTTCAAAGGGCATCATTTCCTGCAGACGATGCCGCATTGCAGGTAAATTCATTCGGGACCCGCATGCGAGGAGCGAGCGAGCAGTCGGTTCGATAAAAAAGTTTTGCGTAGAAAGTCGAGGTACTTCCCCGCAAATAACGCCGAATCTGACCTTTAGCTAACTCCTTGCAAGAATGCGCATTCGCTTCGTGGCTGCAATTCTTGTCAACCGCTTTGTCCGATTCACGCCACTTCGCACCTAAAAAACGCAGTTCTTTTTCAAAAAAATTTAAAGCGCGTGTTCGAGCTTTTTGGAGCGATTACGTTATCTAAAATAGAAAATCCACCAATTAACGAGCTTAAACCTTGCTTGTTGCCGCGGAGGAAGTTGCAGAAACAAGACAAAAGGATGGTTTCCTGCATTCAGTTGAAAACGTGCGTCACTAACGATGAAAATGACGCCGAAGCTACACAATACCATGCTGCGAAAGTAAATTTGTTTTTCTTTTTTGCCTGTTATACAAATTACGGTAACCTGTGAAAATAAAAGTTGATTTTCTGAAACCGAAAGTGCTTTGTGTTTTCAAATTTGCAACCCATGCACTATGAATATTCTGTCGTCAATAACCCCACAACTCGCAGGGACGAGCGTTAAGGAATTCACTGAAGTGAAAGCGGTTGCTGCGATAAACACGTATTGCATTGTCACAGCCAGTTCAGCTGTTTTCCGTTTGCGTAACATTGTTTGTGCTCTTGCATCTTTCACTTCCCTTACATGTGTTGCATAACTTGTTTTGTTACCTCTTTCCTGCAATGCGTGCGACATTTGTTTACTACGGCGCAAACAAGACATGTCCTTTACGAATTCCGAAGTCATTTCCTCCGAAAACTGTCTCTACAGAAAAACAAATACATTTCAACGCTGCTGGATTTTCAAGATTCAGATAAGCACTGCGTGCTACACCCCTTACTTTACGCTTGGTACTGCTCTTTTCAAGGCCATTCCTACTACATCGAACATCAAATCATTATCGGCGAAACGTAACTTGACCCAAGTAATCAGGGCGGTTTGCGCACGTCCACATCCGCTTCGATTTAACACTTATGCAAGAAAACGGTCGCTGCGGAGTCGCATGACCTCAGAGAAGTTTTGTGTTACACGTTAGGAAGCCATCCACGGAGCAAAGCAGTCACGCGATGTTGACAGTACCAGAAAACTGCCGTCGAGCACTAGATGGTCATCGCAACGCCACACGTTGTGTCAAACTTTCCTTCGCGGGGTGCTGATCTAAGCGCGAGGACGTTGCACGCGGAGACGAAAAAACGGCTCACACGGAGCGGTCACATGAAAGGAGGAAAACACCAATGAAGGATATTGTGATGTAGAAGAAAGTCGTGAAAGCACCTAGCGTCGTCATCTCGCTTTGATCTTTATTGGCTGTTTCGAAATCCTAACATCATAAATCAGCAGGGCGCTTTTCTAAGTCTATTCGACGTCACCATGACAACGAGTTGTTTCATCGGCTTAAACAATCTCGAATTTCGATTTTTTTCAAGAACATCGTAGCCTTTTTTACTAAGCTCAAGCTTTGTGTGCAGAATTGCTCAGCAAACCAACAGCCAACAGGTTTGAAACACTCCCGAAACCGAATACTTTGCGCATGCAATTAACGTTTCTCAGGTTTTTATCTGTTCAATCTGAGTGCTGATAAAAAAAATCACCTGCTGCTCGAGCACAATTTTGAGTAGTTCAAAAAGATAACGCAAGCTGTCTATACAAGAAAAGTCTTTAGCGCAAAGAACCTGCATTTGGGAAAAGCAATACGATTGAAATCACGGGTTTATCTTGGAAAAGGACGCGAGAAAATCAAGGTGGTTGTTATGGCAATGACACACATCCATTCAAACTACGTCAAAATAGGCCTGGACTCTCCTACGGGTTAATTTTCGCTGCAAATGTTCAAAGTGTCGAGTCAAAAGAAGATTTTCCGATTCTCCGGACGATGGTGGCCGGTTTAAGATATTATCAACAGTCCCAAGAGCTTTGGAAGTTTCAGTAATGTGTGTTTTTGTCAGAAGATGTCTGCCTTCAACCGGTTGTCATGGCAGCAACAAGTTGATGAGTTGGCAGTTATGTTTCAAAAAAATTAAAGCAAACTTTGCATTCTCAAAGTGAAGTCGCATTTTCAAAGATGTATGCAAAAACAGCAATTTCGTTTTGAGGTACCATCACATGGCACGCATGAGCACAGTGCTTGCTTGGAGCACGTTTTTGATAAAACCACTTCAGAAGCTCTTGTATTGTCGGAAAGTTGTTTTTGATCCAGTTAAAATCAACAGTCGCCCAGTTTTCTAAAGGGTTAGTTTTCCACAAAACCTTGACTGGTCCGATCGAAGCCAGGACAGCGCTCGATGAACCTCTTCAAATACGTAACCGGCTGTTGCAAGCCATAAATCAGCGACCGCGGCAATCAGCAGTCAGATCGCAAACAATGTGGCCAACGCTCTTCTGGGTTTTTTTGCAATTTGATCATAGATAAAAGTGTGTACGATCTCTGTACAGTAAAATGTGGCCCAGGGTAGTAACGCACAGCGTTTTATTTAAATTATTCTTGAAGACACCCGGTCAATTTTTTAATTCGTTACGTTGTAAGAGGGGTTTCAAAATCAAATAAAGTGTACATTGTCTCCCACTTTTGCGCCATTTTCTTCGCATGTAGCAGCAGGTAGATGCAAAGTTTTTCTTTAAAATGCATTTACAACTTTTTACAGAGGTATGTTTTTTGAGCCGCAGAGTTTCAAAACGAACATTTTCTCAATACGTTCCAAAATTTTACACAAGTTGAAAACTGAACAAATGGTTGTTTTGTTTGTCTGCTTAAATTAAAGTACACTTCATCGTCGCTGAACCCACAGCAATACTAAGCTTACTGAATATCAATTATTTAGAAGCTCAAAATAAAGTCTATAGCTGCCCATTTGATACCAGGGACTATTCAGTTTACAATGTTGTACCACTGCAATTTGCAAAGGTTTGTCCACCAGTTCATCATATTTCCATGTCCGGCCCGTCACGCTCTTAAATGTTGGCATCGTGAATGTTATATCAGAATTTATACGTTTGTTACTCTGTGATATTCACAGTTGCTGTCCACTCCATCAGCAAGGCACACATGTTCACCAGCGTTTTTTGCAGTAGATGTTTCAAGGCCTTCCCAAACCGACCGAAAAGAATTCGGGTGAGTGGCATAACGCAGTATTTACTCCACGGCTTGTACGGTGTTGCTTCCTCACCCTGCAGAAATTTTAGATTATTATCTGGGTGGCGTGGGATTACTCGCTGAAGAATGCAAAAATTTGCAGCGGGGTTTCGAAATTGGCGTTCAAAGCTGCTTGCCCGTTGTAGTATTAAAAAGCTTCTTGATATTTTAAAGTTTATGATCGTAGTAGCCATTTATAAAACACTAAAGATGAATGCAAATTCATGTAGCATCTACTCCGTGAACGCGATACCACTGTAGACTTTCGCAAGAAGAAAAACAATCGTGTTAAATATTTTTTAAATTTGAATCACTGATTCTGATCTAAATGCTTCCAAAATGAAATAAGCGCTGGACGATTTTAGTAGCAAGCCTTACAAATGAACGTACTTGACACAATCCCACCACAGAAAAAGTAAACTACATTTTCTCGTTCATTCTTTTGCCACAAGCCACTGCCACAAGCTTTACTGGAGGGTTCCGCAAGTCAAGAAATGGTCAGTATACTTTGGCGCCAACGCAATTAAGTTGGCATCGTTTACAGTTCAAAGAGCCTATATTATGTGTGGCATACAAAAAGTGAACTTGGAAGAGAGGAAGCAACAGGTTCAAAGAGAGATAAAAACTTAAGCTGAAAAAACAAACGTTTTTATGTCTAACAAAGCGATTTAATAAATCACAGGGATTTCTAGAAGTCTTCATCAATCGCTCTTAAGACTTGTGGATTCGCAGTTACTCTTTTTATGCAAAACATGTCCGGACGCAGCAAGCAATATACTCGTTCCTGACCACTTCGAGCGCTCTGGAGAAAATTATCTCCCAAGATTATTTGTTTTCCGAAGCAAGTTTTATGATTGATCTGCCCATTTTGCAAACCACCTCGCTAAAAGCCTTAAATGATCACACTCCAATTTGTCATTGGATCCTTTTCTCTCCAACAGTGACATATAGGACTGGTCTCTGATGAGTAGCGGTAATTTTTAACAAATGATTGACCTGTGTGAAAGTGACAGGAAAGAGTAATGTATTGTGATAAATTGCCTCGCTCAACTGTGGTGATGAATGGCTGTCGAAAACCCACAAAAGAACGTCAATACAGAGTAGGTCAGGCACGAGATTCATCTTAGGTGGTAAACTGTTCGCCTACGTGCAGAAACATCACTGCCTTCGTTAAAAAAGATATTGTTATGTGGCATTTTTGACATGTCTATTCATTTTCGTCTTTGCTGCGAAAGAGCCGCGTTTGTCCGAACGACGTCTCATCGAACTCCACACAATTACACTAATGAAAAAATTTGGATGGATTAGACCAGGAACTATTTCCCATTGCTTTTCAAGGTAAGGGCAGTGACGCTAGATAAATTGCACCACACATCACGTAAGCCAAACAACACAGGTCCTCTCAAAAACCTGTAGACTTTCACTTGACCTATTCAGCCTAAACACAAATGAAATCACCATAGGACTAATGGCGTTTAGTCCAAGATTAAATTGTAACTCCATTGTGTTTTTGCTCTTAAATCAACCTTGCAGTGACGGACTCGAAACTAAAACGGATTTAAAAGTAGCCCAAGGTTTGTCTTGCATACAGTTGTAGCAGACGAGAAGGGCCGTTCTTCTCTTCATGTTCTCACTGAGTTGACACTAAATTTCCGCCGATGCTGTCGTTTTTCACTTGCGGTTTGAGATAAGCAAAGCTTGCAAGCTGCCCGAATAAGGACACGCAGAGCGCATCCGGAGTAATCGCGACAGCCATGAGAATGAGCAAACTTTCCGCGCCAGTTGGCGAGCACCATTGCCGCGTACTTGTGTGCAGCCGGCCGCGAACGCCACTGCGCAACAGGTGGAGCGTGTAGTCGGCGACAAAGGCGCGATGCAACTGTCCTGGTTGTTGATACAGCGTTTGCTGATCTATTCTGACGGCTAACATAGCCGGGAAACGAATATTTAGAAAAGATACGAAGTTGTGACGCGCCACTTAGTGGAAAGAAGAGAAAAGCGTACACACTCACCGTTTTTGCCGTTACACATACAAATCATTTTTTTCCTAATTTGGGCTTTATTATATCATAGTAAATTTGTCGCAGGGAAGAATTTCAGCCTAAATGACTATAGGCGTTTCACAGCCTCCCGCACTCACACAGTGAGCATGAGTTTTTTTACAAAACTTGCAACACAGCATCATTTATGGCAACTGCCAGTTGTGTGCAAATACCATTGATGTGTTCGCACGACACACGTTGTATGTCTTTATTCTTCCGTGGCGAATGAGTTTGATTACTTTGATGATCTTTACCCCTTTCTCTCTTTATGAGCTTTCCGTTAGCAAAGATCATAAAACAAGCGAGTTGCAATTTTTCGCGTCAAGCAATTGTTTACAAAGCACTAAAAAGCAGCAAATTCAGAGATTGAGAAAGGGATTTTCTAAGAAAGAAATGTAAGAAATTTTGCGTGATTACAAACAAGGTTAGAAAATAATTTTCCAAAAGACCCAAAAGGAATTTTACCAGTGTCATCGCCCGTTGAGGCGCAACATCATCTTGTCATCGTAGTTTGCAGGAACTGCTTGTGAGCACACTTTCATCAAAAAAATTAAAAATTAAAAATTTTTGTAAAATCCGATGTCCTACTTCACACAAAATATTTGGAAACTTTTGTTGTGAATTGCAGGATCAAATTTGGCAGGTTTCTGATTGAATTAAATTTGCGGCTGCACAGTAATTAAAAACACACAGAGCGATTCCTTTTTTCAGCCACTAGCAATGCATGAGGTTAGCAATGTTCCTACTAACGTGCACAACTGCGCAGTGCCACCAGGCCATTTGCGCAGTGATATCTATGGACAAAGTGTACGAGTATAAACATTGGAAAAGCATAAAAACAAGACGCTTGATTATATTAAATGTGTACTTTGTTCTATTTTGACGATATTTCATGCTTATTCTAATAATTCAAAAAGTTCGTAAGTCATTTCGAACTCTGCTAACTCAGCCTTGAAATGTTCATGCTCGCTGAAACAAACCTTTGCTCAGTGTAAAATTTTCGTAGAGGTACTACTGCAGGTTAGCCAATTCCCAAGAGCCGTAACATTAAAACCTGTTGCCACACACCGACATATTGATGAGACCGAAATGATTTTTAAATTGCAGAGCTTGCCGCACTAGACAAAAAATAGGGGAATTTCCCACAATTTCTGCACCTTTTTGCCAAAAAACTTGTGAATGCGAGTCCTAACCAAACGTTTATGTCATAATCGCTAATTGGTTTACTTGTTTATGTTCTACAAATTTCCAAATGTCTTTGGTTCAGTTTATACCACGGTCATTCTAAGCAGATCTTTAATGCAAAATATGTTTACAGTAAACACTCCACAAATCAAAAGGAGTAGCATCGTACCTATGTTGTTAAATGTCATCAAACGTTGCGCTTAATCAGTTTTTTTTTAAGAAAATTGTAAGGTAGCCGGTATGGACCTGTAGGGACCCGATTTCTCTGATTCTAGGGACCCGATGATAATTTTCTGATTCTAGGGACCCGATTTTAAATCGAAAACACTTTAAAAAAAACTGGTTTAATCCTACGTGTAGCTGAACGCATCTCTTAGGCGTGTACATTAATATCAGCAATAAGCAAATATCATTTAATTCATAAACAATACAAACAGGAATAGGCAGCTTAGAAAAGCTTCGAGAGTCACCGAACACCCCTTATCACTTCATATCACCCGAAACGTCTTTTTCAACTTCGACGAGAGCAACGCCAACATCCAACTCAAAAAAACCATACAAGTCACGCATGATGGTCAGCGTTTTTAATAAGACTATTTCTGAACTTATCACTTGGACTGATATGGAAAACATTATGAAGCTTATAACTTGGCTTTGATGAAGGGCAAAGCTTCCACTGAGGCGTTTTGCAAACAAGTTAGTGGTATGTAGCAAAATCAATCTTAAATCTGCACTTCATACAAACCACCTCGAAGGCCAGCAACTTGCTTTATTAGCTTGTCCGTGATGTTTCTATAAAGCCAATGCTTTCAACCCAGTGATTTTATCTTGTAGGCAATTGCTGACACACGACTGCTTTTCTGGTCAAAGCGCTGTGCGTTTTTGCCAAACGGGCCTGTACTGTACGTAGCAGATAAAGCTGGAACCACAATCATTGCTAGTTGTATATAAATACTATCACTTGTCTGATTCGATTATCATCACTTGTCTGATTGCGATTTCACTTGCCTGGCTTGTCTGCAGCGATTATCACATGTTCGATACGGAGAAAGCTCCTGCGGGAAGCTACTCGACGCTTATCAGCAGAACTGCTTACACATATTTGTTAAAGCCACCATTTTAATGTTGTTGATGCGACCTACCTTTTTCACGAATCCGAGATCATCGAGTATCCTGGTTTCGACAGACATGTGTAAAAGATTATCACTATTTCTAATATAATTATAACTTCCAAGCGTTTGAAAACGCTGCTGATAGCGTCTGCATCTAACACGGCAGAATTGCATCCATATTTCCTACACAGTGGACTCAAGTACGACACTGATTGCACTTGTCATCTTGATCTAGGCGCCCCCAGTGAAGAAGAGGAAGAAAAGTATGTCAGTGTTTTTGCTGTTTCGGACACACCGACGTGTCTCCCATTGAATACTTCAAATACGTCACAAAGCCGCGGTGGAGCGAAACGGTAGAAGCGAAAGAGTTCTTTGACAAAGCAAACTGCAGTTTTCCGCCTAAGAAAACAGTAGAAACAGCGACAGGTAAAATGACTTGTCAAAGCCTTTAATTTGCTGACTGTCGCCTCATTATCACACTATGACCGGATTTTCGAAAGAGTCGAGTTGGATACTACGTCGCATTTGCATGCGTTTGTACTTCCAGTAACTTTTCCAGTTCTTTGATGAATCAAGCAGCATCCTTCACATCAAAAATGTTAGCCACTATGCTTCGCTACTCAGTCAGTGAAACGTTTTCCTCTGTGGGATGTTAGTAGGCAAGTAATACTGACGATGTTTTTTATTTAAACTTTTGCTTGTTTTCAGCAAGTATTCATCGGCATGATGCATAGGTGTTGGAGCAGGCAAATTTTTGGGGCTGCGAAGAAATGTTGCCCAAATTTCCGCAAACTTGCCCAAAAAAAGATCCAAAGAAAATGACCTCCAACAAAAACGACTGCAATTCACTGGGCGCAAGGCACATCAAGCATCATTTTTGCCCAAATTTCCCCCAAGCTTGCCCAATCTTCTCCTAACTTGCCCGAAAACAAACATAACCTCCAAAAAAATGTCTTCAGTTTCATTTTGGGTGCCATTTTTGTAAAATAAATAAACGCACATACAGCAATTTTGCAAAGGTTTGCACATATTTTGCCCAAATTTCCACACATTTTGCCCGGATTTCAGGGGATTTTGCCCGAATGTTTACCAAATCAAAGCTTTTAGGGGTGCGGTTGCACCCCCGCCTCCTAAACCAGTGGCATGATGTGCCATTGCCTTCACCGCACCAACGAAGTGGTCAAACCAAGGTAGTAAAGATCATGTCATTTTCATTCCACTTTATTTGTTGAACGATACCAAAAGCCCTCAGATCATATATTAAACAGGAAATTTCACGCTAAATAGGAATTTCTGACAACTGTGCTTGTTTTGCTGAAAGAAAAACTGTTCATAGCACAACGGACGTAACTGATTGCTGCGGAAATTAACAGTAACAGGGTGCTTGTCGTTGTCTTGTGCTTTTGACGTAAATTTTGCAAAAAGTCACTTGTTTTAAGATCGTGAAGGAATTGTAAGTTGTGCGCTGTGTCTCGTAGTGGGATTTCTGTTTTTTTTATTTTTTACTTCAAATTGAAAAGCACCTCGTTTCATATATTGGTAGTTTTCAAAATAAAACTGAAAAAGTTCGTACGTTAGGCAAATAAGTCATAAAGTAAGTCGAACGAAGTTGACAATGAAAATAGCAGCAGGCACCTGTATCGCAGTTCAACAATTTCGATTTCAATCTTTCCCATACCCTTTCCTCATCGTATTACGCTGAAGCGCAGTGTTCAGAAAATGAAGCACTTTTTGAAGCTTGGGTAATGCTCTTGCGGCAACGTTGAGTCTCTCAGTATCTTCATTGTTTCAGTACCAAATGGTGACCATAGTCAGCAGGTCACCTTTCTGTGCTGTTTTAACCTCTGTATCTGTGTCTGGGGTTCTAGCCGAATGTCAGAACAACAACCACTAATGACTTGCTCGGGCAATAAAAACAACAATGCAAGTTTTTTTCCTGGGCCACACCTGATGGCAAACGTCTCCTTTCGAACTCGTAGGAGCGATGAGCAGATCGCCGCAAATATGCAGGCGCAAAGCAAGTGCCCTACTTTTCCGCAAGGTTGCAATGCAAGTCAGCGTGTGCAACCGAGTTTGACCCCACCAGTCGAAACCGCCCTGCAGGCAACAGCGTTCGCCGGAGTGGCACTTGGAAGATTGCCCAAGTCTTCTCAAGATGGAAAAGCATATCGACCTGCACAGAGCTCACGCTTTTAAGTTGTGAAACACCTGACACTTGTGTCAGTTGCAGTTACAGCTTGCGGTCTGTTTGCCTTGGAAGTACATTAAAGTATGAAACGTTAGAAGAAAATTGAGGAATCAGTCAAGTCCTGATGTACTGCAAACATGCCAGACAGGAAAATTGCCCTGTAAACATGGAAACCCCGTGCCAGGAATTGATTAAAGTTACGGAAAAACTGCGTATGGAAACCACACGGAGCAGTATATTTACCTTTGGCTTTTGTACTGAAGATGTATGTTGAAGCTGCCATGGACTTTGCCAAGTACAGTAGAACATTACCACATTGAAGATGCATAAATAGGGAGGAATGTTAAAGGCAATTGACATTCACAGCTTGCGGTAACAGACTCTGGCTCTTAGCACATCTTTTAACAGCAAGTAGAGGTTTAGATAAAAGAAAGTAGTTTTTGAAACAATGCAATGAACGTTAATTTATCTTATATAAAACACAGGCAATTTTCTAGGATCCGAGGAACTTTGTGGTGGCTTGGCAATATTTGCACAGTGAGTATTTTGCGCAGTCGCATCGCACACTGACTTTTGGTCTCAGATGAAACTCGACCTTCTGGAAAAATAATTTTGTTTTCGTTCTTTATTGAAAAGAGGAGTTTTCCCTCAAAAGGAAGCAGTTCTTTTAAAAATGCTAGCGATTTGGTGATATGAACGCTCAAGTTGCTAATTACGAGCAAAACTCTTTTTAATCTTAGCAAAACTAATTCTTGCTTACATGCACAAACCGCTGCGAAAACTCTGTTGGCCACTGTAGCAGGATTGGCGACTTCAGGAAACGAAAACCTGGAAACTCAAGATGCTAAATCGGTTCAGCTACAATGTTTGTTCACTAACCTATTCGCTTTTTTGCTGCGTTCCTTTGAAAAAGACCCGAAGCAACCGTTAAAATAAAGTCAGATTTCAATTTGAACAGCGAGGGTCATATGGGTGCGTGGCTGTTGAGTCTGTCGTTTGGGGTCGCTCTGGCTAAGTCACATAAGCAAACAAAACTCGAGTGAGGGTTAAAATGGCAAATTCGCAAAGCGTAATCAGTGCGGCAAATAATCTCGAAGCGCAGTTTAGGTTTCTTACTTTACATTATCCCGGCAGGTCTGTTTATTCAGCAGTGACTGTCATGCCAGACCACAGTTAAGGGCCCGTAGCCATAGGTTGGATGAACCGATGAACGAGAAGCTAAAAGGGCAAGAAATTCGGTTTGGCTCTCAAATTTGCAATACTTAGTTAATTGCTTGCAGAGCAGTTTTAAACTCACTTCATAGACGGACGCCGGCAAAACTGTCTTTGAATGATTGAATCGTACCACCGCAGGGCCGAGGAAAGTTACAGCGCAACGTTCATGAGTTAGTGGGGAGTTAAGTTGATGGTTTGTGAGTCAAGATTTTTACTATTGGTTATCGGCTGGCCCATTAAGCTCTAAACTTAAAAAGACGCGAACTAGTTACAACAATGGAACTTACGCGAGAAGTCATCTGCTGAATCCCGTTCGGAACCGTTTTCAGCGCTGTTGGGCAGTGCATTGCAAGGTCCTGTCGCAGATGAACCTGGATGACAAAAATTCAAATGATTAATCGTTCACACTTACCCTTGGGCAAAGCCACAAGTGTCGTTTCCGCACGACTCAAGTTACATCACTTCAGCTAAGTGTTTTCCTGCTTGACTAAATGCTCGGTTCAGATCGTAAATTTCGCAACGGCTTCCCCACTAAAACGCACGTTTTTCCAAAGGGCAGTGGACTTTTGACATTTATTACCACGCAAAGCATAGTTAGCTATGGCAACCGACGGTCAACAGCCAAATCACCGCAATCGCCGGCAATAGGAAAGTCAAACGTAGATATGACTCGATCTGTGTTGAGACACTTCAAACAGCGGAGGCCATCGAAGATGATTGCTCTACGCGTTGTTCATTGTAACCAACGCAAAAGCTCCACACGTAGAAGCACGTGCTGCCATGAAACGTCGTTGCCAATGCCAGGCCTATACTTAACGCTCATTTTAGAGCTTGTTTATGGCAACTAGTTTGTCGATTGATCTAAAATTTGCTCTTCACACGCGGGCGTCAGCAGAACACATATGTCGCTACGATCGTTGGAGCCATCGTCAATACATAGGAAAGGATGAACACGAAACATATGCCAGCAGAGCAGTGCTTCAGTCGCGTCATGAGCTTCTCGCACACGCAATTTAGCACAAGTGCGAGAAACCAAGCACGTTGTTTCAAAAGCCGCTTGCGTAAGAGAAGCGCTGCGCCCTGGAGTATAGGACAAAAAACTGTTAAATCAAATGCGTTGGTTTTAGTGTGTAATCCGCGACCTCGTGCGTGCCTGAAGAGAATCATCACAGCATTTCGGCTTCGCCCTAATCCTACTCGAAAGAGAAGTCGGCTTGAAGTAAAGTACTTTGAATTACAGAAAGTGTAAACTATCTCTTTCCACCTCGAGACGTTTTTAAGCGAATGTTAAGAAGACACAGGCGACAAGGAGACTTCTTGAAAACCTGATTCATGTTTGCCGTCGCCAAATAGGCACGAATCTTGGAGAGAGCAATAAATGACCTTCACACCCAGCGGAGTTTGAAGTGACCTACTACACTCAGCGCAGCGTTTACACACGGCAACAAGAACGTACTTTTCACACCAGGGGGACCGTAATGTCATTTACACATCGTTTCTAACAATTACTTCTATTTACTTCGCAACTGAAACACTGAATCATGCAAAGTACCGTCTTTGCGGGTTACGCTTTTAAACTTACTACAGTAGCTTGGTTTGTTGAAGTAACAAGGCTTGATTTGTTTCCGTTGCTGTTCTGATCGCCAAATTAAGCATATTTTGTAATTCACTTTAAGTATTGATTCACATTTAAGTAGTGATGCAACCGTTTTCAAATGAAAGAATTACAGGTTTGACTTAAGCACTGTAATATTTTTTGCCGATGTAATAAACGGTTAATTTATTTGTAATATACTTTGGAGTGCTTTAATGTTTGCTTTCCTTCAAGATTTTGCATCCAGCACGTATCAGCGGTTCACTGCACACACATCTTCACAGCTGAGCTAAATTTTGTCGTTAAGGGACGATAAACGACTTTTTCGTAGAAACTATCTTGGAACAAATTGCTTGACAAGAAGTAGCAATTTTTGAAGCACACGGAAGGTAGGAAGCAATAAACTGTCTAAATTGCCACCTTGTAATATTTTCTGAAGGTGCAAGTGAAAAGTTAGAGTTGTGCATACTCACTTTATTGCTGTATTAGCGTTACTACTATCGCTCGTCAATCGAAATGGTTTAAGAGGTTGTACAGCTTGATGTTTAAATTCTCCGAATTAAAATTTCTGCCTAAAGAACAAGCATACAGCGAACCGAATGTTCACGTAGTAAAACTGCCTGTGCCAACAGGAATGATCAGTGGTGAAAGGATTGGTGCTTGCAAAGCCACAGAAATAAAAAACTTTCAAGTTTCCGAAAAGCAAAGCGCGCCGTCGTAACGGTAGAAGCAGGACGTCGCTTATGAATATTTGCACAGTAAATGCTTGTAAATGCTGCAAATTTCTTCCGAGTGTTGTTTTTACTTGCGCGTAAATAGAACTACGAGAGGAATGTGTCTGACGGCCATGGCCGCGAGATAATCGACGCCTTAGTTCGAGATATTTGACCAAGTTGTTTGCTGTACAACGTGGCGTGCCTCGGGTTCAATGCGTCAAACAAAACGACCAAATCCTTTTGTAGTAGGTGCGTATGTTGGCTGAGGACCTCGCCCTGCTTACAAACTGGCTTTTGCTCTTCGCAAATTGTTACTTTTGTCATCAGTTGAAATCAGCAGATGTCTTCTGTTCACGTCATGGTGTTGGGACAAGGCCTCCTAGAAAACAGGAGGCTTGGTTGGGACCATCCGCAGCTCTTACGAGGACTCAGCCATATAAACGAAAACACTATTGTTCCCCTAGTTTAAGAGAACATGAACATTTGTGTCACCAAAATAATGAACAAACTTACTGACGCGTTTATTAAAGATAATCTCTAGTCTGGGTAATATTTTCATTGCGTGTTTTTTTAAACAGTTCTTCACGGGTTTCGCTGTATGACCGGAGGAAAAACAAAGTTTTGGTTTTACTTCATAAACAATCAAGTCTTACATCACGCTAATATTTTGCGTAATTTCTGATCAGCTGCGTCAACGAATTTTTTTGCTTGTTCTTTAGCAATTGTCCAGGTTCAGTGGCACTTGGATGCCGATGTCCATTTTCTATTTTATCCACGAATTTGTGTAAAACTCAACTCAATGTTCAAAAAAAGCAGACCATGATGGTTGTTCTGTCAATGCGGTTTCATGTGTCGATCCATCATCTGACGTTCGCAGGCAACAAAGTACAGCCAACAAACGTACGGTTATGAAGCTAAGTTTAACAATATACGGAATTGTGTAGACCTCCTCCATTCAGTACTTCGCTGTGACTTTGATTGCTGGTTTGCTACAACGTCATATCGAGACCGAGCAATGGGCTTCGAAAAACACGAAGAAATGTCTTCCTGTTACTTCGGTGAAGATGCACGGAATGTGTTGCGCCGTTTTCCCGTATAAAGCATTTAATTTTCAAATTGGCAACTACGGATCAGTTTTACTTAAGTTTTTTTCGGCGTCCTGGTTGCGAGTGCATTCTAGCAGTGTTTGCTTCCGCGTGGCTATGCTGTATCGTAACAAATAAATTTACCAAGTTTTTAAAAGTCGCTGTTAATCAGTGGCGCAGCCTGGACTTTTTTCGGGATGGGCTAGTCCCCTGACGTTCGTCCGACTGTTCCTTCAGTTTATTTTCTGAACAGTTGAAATTGATATAAAGCAACAGCGAAAAATCTTAGCAAGTTCGTTACGGGGGGCCATGGCCTCTTCAGCTACAATGCATATGTTCATGATAACCCAGAAATTAAACCTTGGATGGTATCACATGTGCGCGAAAACCAGGTCTCATGAAGACATCTCCTTGAAGACATCACCTTGCTTGCAAAGCATGCGGCAATACTCGTAAGCATGGAAAATGGGTAGTTTTGAAAAGCACAATCCACGGACTGCACAAGACCGCGGTCCGGCTGCGCGTAAAGTCATCTTCGCGTTTGAGGCAGAAGCGGAGCGGGTTTGTCACTATGCGAGGCTATAAATAAACCACTTCGCCCAAGAGCGAGTGCTTATAAACGGGCTCCCTTTTACTGCTCTGCCTTGCCGGATACCGACGAGCAGTTGACAACATCAAGGCAAAACACTGTTGGCTCGTCTTATTTGTCTTCGCGCGTTATCACTTTGACAAACTGCTAGAAAATGGGTGTGATTGGAAGTCAGTTTCGAATCGCGCTCAGCAAAGTTCAAAGCTCGATTGTGGTTCTTGACATTCCGTATTTAGCGCATTTACCAATAATGTTTCAGCCGTTGTTGACCGAGTTGAACCGTTCCTTCAAAACTGAAGAAACGGCACAGCCGAAGTTGTTCACAAAAGACAAACACGAATGTTTTTTTGGAATTTTTATCCTTAAAACAAAGTGGGTTCCGGCGGTGTGGCCAAGCCGTGTAAGACAGGATTTTGCGGCAAAAATCGGCCAGATAAACAAACAACAGTGTGAAAAACAAGAAGACGTGTTTGCCTCGCGCCTTCACAGCCTGTGGTGCTTTTAGCTGAAGTTATTTCGTTGCAAGTAAGATTCTCGAAAATCGCGCGAGTTTCCACTGAAGGCATACACGTCACCCACATGTACACACGTCACCCGCGTGTATAGATTACAAGGAATATTTTTCGAATAAAAAACAGTAGGAGTTTCTGTCTTACAAGTAAGACGTCGCAATCCTGTGAAATGACTTTATTTTGCTGAAAGTATGAATAGCAATTGTTGCGATTGCTACAGAAAAATGCATGGTTGGTATATCACAGGGAAACAAAATAAGCCTTAAAAAACTAGCTCTCTTTGAAAAACTTCTAGAACGCTTGTTTTAGATTTTTTTCACAGTGTTAAATGCACAACGCTATGTTTTGTAGTGGCGGGCAGCAGCTACCCGCTGATTCCAAAGTGCTTCAGCGAACGTGTTGCGATAAATCAAACTTTATCTAAATTGCAAATTTTGGTATTTAATGTGGCATGCAGTAGCTAGTAAACGATGCACCAATTATTGCATGCATGATGTGCACGCACCACCAATCCTTTGTAGCTCTTTACGCAGTGTGTATTCATGCGATTGATTATTTTGCACAATGGAACCCTCAATGATTGGCTACTGAGTTACTGTCGAAGCTTGCACTAAGGAATGGTTGGTATGGCTTGACCGAAAAAATTGATGTCGACTGCGAAACACGTACGTGGAGTTTCTTTCAGTACTGAAAGACAGAACAATGTACTTGAGCACTGTAATAACTGAACATGCGCTCCTAACGCACTTTTTACAGCTTGTTTGGACAGAACAGCATGAGAACAAAAATGTAGAGGACTCCGTATCTTTCCATTCTATCTTTAGCAAAAAATAGCTTTAAGACTGTTTGTCAATCAAGCTGGTTTAAGCAGCAGCTGATGTTTGGTCGTTTCGTGCTCCATTTATTTGTAGCTGTCTTTGCCGGTGTCAGAACTATCGCCTGTTTAGATAAAAATCAACTCTTCAAGGCCAATTTTAGAGACAGATCGCGTCTGGTTCGCATTTCGCAGATGACATTCCTCTCGCTGTTGGTAAACAAGCGTGTGCTTGCAAAGCAGCCTTTTCGGAATGCTTGACGAGAATTAAATTTTCGTAACCCCGACCACCTGATCAGTAACATTATGGTTTCGGACGTACGCTAAAGCGTACAAAAACAAGAAAGGTTACTGTTAATGATTAGCAAAGGCAAAGCAAGAAGGGTAGTTTAATTAATGGCTAAACAAGTTTGTAAAACAGAATTTTAAGACCTTTACAGGAATAAGCATAATAGTTCTTAATTTCAAGTCTAATTTTTTACTTTCGAAAGCTAACTTTTTGGAAGAGTTTGAGCGCGGGTAGAAAAATAACTGCAAATGGGGAAAAAGTTAAAGAATTGGTCATCTGCTTGTGTTCAGGTAGTTTGTTAAACTTTCTCACTAAAACTACATTGACAAAGATGAAGCTAGGCAACTAGCAACAAGCTTATCAGCACGATGCGGTTTCAAGACCCATAAAACTTTGACGCGGTCACAGTTAAAATATTCGTGGAAAAGGTTGTGGCGAGTTTGGGTTTTTCCAAGCCTCGATGTTGCTTTGGCTTCTTCTAAATCGCAAAGAAGAGAAGTATAAAGGCATTTAAAATTTTTGAACGATCACTAGTTTAAAAAAGTTTGAAAAATGGATTGCTCTACGACGTTTGCCTGCCACGTTTTTGCGCACGCCTCTCAAGCAAGTTGTACGTTGCCATTTCCAGGGTAGTTCTTCGTGTTTATTCAGAATCAACCGTCAGCATAACTACGTGATAAATCGCAATCCAATCACTGGCTTTAATTGCCATCACCAAAATGTTTTCGGCTTGAAAGGATCGAGCGACTTTGACCAAATGACTGCATGAAGAAAAGGAAATAGAGTGAAATCTGTCAGGACAGTAACATAATTCGAAAAAAACTTTATTGAAATATTCCATGTTTCTTCGAACAAGAAGCACTGAAGAAAAAAAGGAATTACAGCTTCGGCAATGAACATAAATCATATTCTCACGCCGTTTAGAATTTCAAAATGGGCAGTCATCTTAAAAATGCGATCTGTTGCACAGCATAGCAGGCCCGTAATCAGGACGGGACGCGGGGAGGCTTCGCTCCCACTGCAAAATTTTTCGCTCCCCCTGGAAAAATGTGTTGGACATTGTTTAACAGATTTTGGCCCCTCTCAGAAAACTCTTCGCCCCGCCTGGTGCCCCAAGCTGGTTACGGGCCTGCAGCATAGTGCATATAGTTCATGAAAAAAGTAAATTAAAATCTCAAATTTGTCGATGTCACGCATTGCTGCGATGTTTTCGCACTGTCCGTTCACCAAGGTATGTTGTTTGGGAATGTTTTAAAACTTAGGCTCTAACTTTCACAATTCCATTGGTATCTCGGAAAATTTCCAACTTTAGCTTAAAAGACCTTCCTTCTTTAACGGTTTTTCAAAAATTGTGTCATTTCTTGATTGTTGGATTTTTGCTCCATTCTTACCACACCCCGGAAAATTCGTGCCGTTTTCAAGCAACAGTTTTGATCCGAAAGAAAACCAAAATGTCCTTATATTCGCCCGTAATCACTTTGCAGTGCCGCAAGTGGTCCGCGGACGCCCATCGCCGCTTATTGTGCGCCGTGAACCACACGGTTACTTTTGCAGTGAAGTAAATAACAGACCTTCGGGCATCTGTGCAACTTTAAATTGAAACATATTGCACTAAAACAACGGTTTCCAACCCTTTTTTGTACCGCGACTGATTATAGCAACCCACTAAAATCCAACGACCCCACATCTAAATCTCGAATAAAGCAAATGTATTACAGTACAATTGTGTACATAAAATATCAACTCGCGACCTCTCCAAAAATGGTTCACACCCCCTCTAGGGGTTGCGGCCCTCAGGTTGAAAACCACTACACTAAAAGAATGAATCATCTGTCCAGTTTAAACAGTACCGAGCTTATGAAAACATTTTAAAGCGTTCTTGTTCAGGTGCAAAATCCAGAATGGTTAGATGCCATATTGCGTTACCACTCTATAGTAAAAAAAGACAGTAAAATGTGTAATAAAGCGAAACTTGCAAATCTTGCAGAGTCGTACAAGAAACAATAACACGATAACAAATAATTTTAATAAAATCATACTGAATGTTCCGAAAATTGATGTTTGGTGGTTGCGTTATTTTTCCTTATGCAGCAAGAACTTCCTTTTCAAAATCAAACCACGTAGTAACCGCATCCCGATCAGTAACATATTTCAGCTATGCGCCGATATTTTCCAACAGCAGGAATTACCAGGCCTTGAACGCCAAGTCCTAAATGGGTCTCGTGCATTGCGTTTTATCCAAAACTACAGTCGAAGTTTAAGCCCTTGGTGAAAGAATCAAAGGTGAATGGGTCTGTGACATCCAGTTCGAAAGCAACAAAGCTTCTGCAAGATCTTCTCAACGATTCTTTCTGTTGCCACAAACGCTTTTCGCAGTTTAAAGCGTGCATGCGGGTTTTGCAAACGACCCGCAGGACTGGCGGCGTGATCGTGTCTGCTGGGAATTGAGAACCGGTAAGCAAATATAAAGCAACGCACTGTCCTTTGCAAACGCTGCCCAATTTGTTCGTGCTGACGGCTGTGCCACCCACCGCCGGATTGAAAGACACCTGCCCCGATAAAGGAAAGCCATTGAACACAAGGCCCAACCGCCGATCAAACAGGCAGTACGTGCCTTAACTCTTGTCCAAAGTGGGCCAAGCGGACGCGCCGTCCCCTTCAAAATACGCTATTTTGCAACTCCGATATGGCACACCGTCGTCACATTTTCTGTGCTCTGACAGGAGAAAAGGCGGCGTGGCTCTGATGTGTGGCGCAAGACAACAACAATCACTGGAAACTATCAATGCGCAAACATAGCTTGCTATGCAGGAGTGGAAAAGAGAGTTTCAGTCGCAGGCACGTCTGTAGAATTATGTCTCGCAGAGCCAATAAAGGAAATGTGGAAACCTATATTTTCCAGATTTCATGACACACTAAACGCATGAAACAGATATTTCGTACGTGCTTTCATAGGACATTGCTGCTGCTCTGGTCCAGCTGGACCCCACCAAGTCCTCGCCGTAGTTGACAGGCAAAAATTTTTTAAATCATCCAAGAAGATATTTCAAAGTTGTAAAACAGACAAGCTTTTTTGTCAGTCGCTCATCGTACGGGAAATACCCGGGACGTAGCCTGACAAATGCAGGCTTTATGAAGTCACATGTTTTACTGTTTCACAACAAACGTTCTGTTGAATTCTTTCTGGGGACGCACTTCGCCCTCAAACGTTGGCCTTACAGCATGGAAGACACCCTGCTGCTTGAAAAAACAAAAAGAAAACGTTGTTTTTTGGGTAGAACGAAACTTGCATTGGGGGCCGGAATTGTTTCTCAGTGTAGTCAATTGGAGCAATGGCACATTCTATACACTTTGAAACTCTTTGACTTGACACAAAAAAGCATCGATGAGCAGTGAAATTGGTGAAAAAGTTAGTCAAGTGAAATTGTTCGTTCAAAACCTCCCTCAAAATGTATCTTAAAACCCCTAATGCAGGCAAAGACCGCAGCAAATCCATCTTTCCGTTCCTCAGTGCTCATGTTTACTTTTATAGAGGCACAGTCTTTTGTCTGCTAAACCTATCCTTTTCCGTAAAATTTGCTGAACACACCTTGAGAGGAAAGAAAATGCGAGGCAAAATTCACCGAACATTTACTTTCTGAAATTTTACTGATTCCTCCTAAAACAACTTTCATGCTAAACCTTTACTCAAAGCAAACCTATGCTTGAATCACTAGTAAAGCAAAACAGAAACGCTCATACCTCCACTTCCAGTAATGTTTTTAACCGTTGTAGCCGCCAAAACGTTTTCCAGCTCTGAGATTCTGGAAGTGGCGTTGGCCAACAGCTTCTAAAAATTCCAAAATGCATCGTCGTCAATACTAAATCAGCCTCAAGCAGAACTATGTTTTCATATAGAATTAAACATTGTTAGAAACAGGATCTTCACAATGCGTGGAGCATCAAACCATTTTGTTTTGTTTTTGTACGTATCGCCGAACCTGCTTGCAACGGAAAGCCAAATCCATACAGAGGACGTCATAGTGTGCTCAGTTTGGTGAAGTATCGCTTGAGGAACACCAACGTGTCTGATGCGGGTGTATACTTATCGTCGACAAATAGTCATTTTATGCTTAGAAAAAAATTCTCAGCATAAACAAAGAGGTCACTGAGAGTGTTGGCAATTTATCGCAGTCCACACGCACTTTAGGAAAATGAACACATCCGCCGAAGTAAGGCGACTGCTGGATGACTTCTTTGTGACAATGACATTTAACCAGGAATACTAAAAATCGTCGACTCGCCTCAGTTATTGCTTTGTCCTTCAAAACCTTGTGCATCTCTTCACTTTGGAATTCGAGGTTTCTTCTCAGTTTTTGGTTTTCGTTGTTCAAGTCATTCACGCGATTTAGGAGCAGTTCTTTTGACCTTTCGACGTTGCTTTTTTCCGACCTAAGCTGGTCGCGCTGTGAACGAAGCTCTCTGTTTTCGGCGAGTAATCGCTGTCGCTCTCGATTCCGCTGATTGGTAGAGTCCAGAAGGACGCGATTGACTTGGTTCAGGTCTTCCAGGTCGCTGAAGGCGTTTTGCAGCAGTTCAGTCAAATTGCTGTTCCGTTTCAAAAGCTCAGCACGCTCCTTCTCGGCTCGCTCGACGCGAATTTGCAAGCGCAGCATCTGGACGTAGGTGGCGTCTGCCAAGTCTAAGAGGGCTTTTGCGGCCCCGTCGCTGTCGGCCCTTGGGGTAGCTGCGAGCGGAGGCACTTCGCCAGAAACCTGGCCGGAACCGGAAAAAAAGCCGTTCTTGTGCAGGGCCGAGTTTATGCGAGTGACGAAGAGCTCTGCAGCCTCAAGCCGACTGCGCTGCTGGTCAAGCTTGGTTTCAAAAGAATCGAAAGCAAACCGCAGCTCCGCAACCTTGGCGTCGACCGCACTCGGACTGCACTGCGGTCCGCTGGGTACAGAAAAGACGTAATGACAGCCGGTATGCGAGCTGATTCTTCTTCGAGAACCTTCCTGGCCTTTAAGAAAGATCGGGTCGCCGCCCTGTAGGGCCGAGTAGTCGTTGAGCGACCCCGAATTTGCGTCGATTTCATATTCTCGCCTCAACTCGACCTCCTCTGTAGTGCGCAGAGCGTGTTGCCGCAGCTCCGCTTTATGTTTAGGTGTGCTGGAATCTGAAATAAGACCCATTCATAATCTTTTTGTACAACTCGTTTTGTCAAAAAGTACAAGGCGCTTTACTTCCACCAGGCAGTATCTGGTCAAAAACGTCTGTAAACAAATGGTGTTTGAACAAGGCTAACAGATTAAATTTAGAAAATTTTTGTCGGCAAAACAGGCCGCTTAGACTGGAATGCGAAAGTGCTAAGCTTTGGCAAGGTAAGCCGTGTATACAAACAGGCAGCTCGTCACACAAAGACTCGTGCCACGGGCACTTTTTAGCCACCGCGAGCGTAAGGGCACTGTCAAGATGAGATGATGGGGTTTTGCTCGCATAAGCTGCACGAGCTTGTTTTTCGAAAGAAATAAACAGGTAGTTTGCTCAAGCGGCTGATCCCGGGTGCCACTGTAAGCTGGCGTAAAGATGCTACCGGGAACGTGTCACTCACTGGTTGTGGTGGGTTGGGCGGTGACGTTTTGAAGGTCTTGTCGATTTTCGAAGCTCGCCCGTGCGCCGACGACTGTTTCCTGATCTTCGTCGACACGGTTCACTTCACGCGTGGTTAGGTCTTCAGCAGAAGCGGCATCGTGGCAAAGCACCACTGCATTGTAGGTCAAGAGCAAAACAACAGTTGCCAGCATTTTGTTGCCGGCATACATTTCTACTAATTTTCGAATTCTCTATGTTCTGTGTGAAAGCCCAACAGCAGATTGTTTAAAGAATTTCTTGTTGTAAAAACCTTCTTTATTGAGCATTTCGGGACCAAGGCTCCACCTCAGTAAAAAATCTTCAAACATCTGCAAGCTTCTAGGTTAGGGGTTAGTTATCACCGCTGTATTACTACATCACACTAGCTAACACTATTGTGTGCCAACTAGCGCTAAAGTAATCTAATTTGTTATCGGCAGTCAATCGCGTATGTTGCATATCGTATTTTAGCCTTCACTTTCACTGTCAGTGTTAGTGCTAGGGAAACAGATCTTAGCGTGCAGGTACTATGCCCGAAGCAGTTTTCAAGCATATAGCAGAAAAAATGGCTAAAACCGACGCGTTTAACCAGAAATGTGGTAATGCAATGGTGTGTATTCAGAGTGTAACTAAAATCTCCATCAAAGAAAAGTTTCGTAATTTGTTTAAATAAATTCACTTGCTTTTTGTTCTGAGACATAAAATACTTTGCTTTTATTAGAAGGTAACAGACGTTTAGGTCAACAAATTTTTATGTTCAGCTAACTTTTTGTTAATTCAAAGGAAACCTGTGGTCGAAGTGGCCTCGGAACAAACTCAGAATCAGCGCCGCTCTCAAATGCACTGTATGTTTATCTTAACTGAGCTGGCTCTCTTTATCGGCGTTGACAGTTCTTCCCGTCAGCAGAGTTTGCGAAGATTAGAACAACTTCCGCCCAACGCGCAAGCTATCGCGATATTTTAATAAGCGCTTGACCAAGACCTTTCGGCTTATCCTGGGGACTAGCGAAGACGACACGCAAACATCAACGGTGATAGTGAAGCGCTCTTGGCAAGAAACTCTAACGAGCTGTCGCGATTCTCTTTTCCATTTGCAACCCTACGAGGTTAGCTCATACGCGAAGCCCCTGCCTGCTAGGTAAGCGAGATGACGAGCCGACTTTCGGCAAACAACGAACGAACTACGCCGCCGTTTTTTTCGCACCCATAACGGCACGCACCTCGTGCGCCGGTAACAGTGCAGTTGCTGATGGAGAAGTTGTAAGCGCTTCTGTGGGCAGAGCCTGCTCGACGCGTTCGAGAAACAACGTTCGAAGAGTTCATTTACTGCATTTTACTTTGCAGCAGCTTTGTCAACAAAAACTGGGCTACCAGCACGCAAGCGCGAAGAGACAGGTGCGATTGATGCCACATTCAAAATCCTTCGAGCCGGTTGAAGCCTTGTTGAAATCTTCTGCTGCGCAGCGACGCATTAGTTTGAAACAAAAAAGTTGCAAACGTTTTTGCCAGCTTCCCCTGCGAGACACTCTAACGACTTTCCAGTGCATTGCTGTCTGCCGAGCTGCTTCTACAGGAAGCGCATCTGCTTGTCGACGAAATGTGCCGAGGAACAAAGCAAATCGAGCCGAGAAGCGAACAAGTGCTCCGTTCACCCTCAGCCAACAATGGCACGGCCACGAGCCGCGACCAGACATTTTTGGGAAGCTGCTCGTTTTGTAGTGACCACAGATCGACTACCTTTTTTCCTCTCGTCCTTGAGCGGCAAGCGTCAGTCGAGCAATGGTTTTACAGATTTGCTTTGGCGACAGAACCTGGACGGAAAATTTTGCGAATTAGTCTCCGTTTGCATGTACAGCTGTCAGAGAAAGGCAGATCAATGTCTGACATACGTTTAGCGCCTTGATTGAGTCGAACATCTGACAGTGAGCGAAAAACGGGATGCATGATTTTGCGCTTGCAGCAGTTTCCTTGGTTGCAAAAATGCTGCATAAAAGTTAGCTGATGGTCCGTTTCTCAAAAACAAACGTTTAGAGTTAGGGGTACTGTGTAGCAAGCAGTCCATCGTGGAGTTGAAATGCAATGTCGATTACTTCTCAGTTGTCTGCTGTTCCGAGAAGTAATCGAACGCATGCAGTTCACGGTTTTAATCTTTCATGACATTTCGTCAAACCTGCTTTATATTAATAAAGCAGTGGAATGTTACAGAGCTTTTCAAAAACGTTTTAAGATTTAACCTAAACGCCAATGAACATTTAGACGGCAAGTCAACTTCAGAAATCGTAAAAATCGTTTTAATTGTCTTGTAATACCACGGCAGTCAAAATAGTTCAGAGACTATTGTCAAAAACAATGAAATGAATCTCCATGATGGTGCGTTTTCATCAAATTTCAAAGCTCAAAATCGCGATGAAACACTGCTGGTTCTAAAACAGAGCCAATGGTTAGATTTTACTGCTGTGAACTTTCGGCATTTGACTGTTTTTTGCTGCTATACCACCTTGTCGACACTTTCAAAGGCAGAATAGACGTAGTTCTGTGATGATAACAAAACGTATTACCATATTATGGGAAAAAAACGCGATAGTTTATCAGGAAACTGACTCTGTAGTTATCCCTTTGTCAATGAGAACAACAAAAAAATTACCCTTACCAAGTTGTTAACTAAAAGCAAGCTTTTGTTTTTTAACAATTGGCTCGGCTTTTCTCTCGATTGGCAAAACCACGTGAATAGCATAAATGCAAGCGTCCTTGAAAAAAATGCTTACAAATCCTCACTTGCGAGCGCTTATGTCTGATTTGTGGCGTTTTCATTTGCAAAACGCTTCGCAACTTCTTGCACACACACTCGAATTATCAAGAATTTGATTATGGCATTGTTACGTGGGGTCAATTCAAACACTCGCCTGAATTGCAACGTCTGACCTGCAATAACCTTGGTGTGTTTGACCTGACTAAGTGTTCCGGTTTTGCTGCAGCATAAGATGGTGAAGAGCTCGCTGAAATATGATGCAATGGAATTGACACTGAACCAGTGCCCAGCCAGGGGGCGAAGGTGCAATCACTCCCCACAAATCTTGGACAGAAACTACTGAAGCGTTGAGCAAAGATGGCCATAAACGCATAAAGCCAATCATTTATTAGAGTTCACAGTTTCTCGCCGTCCACCTAAAGATATGTATATGGCTACGCGCCTGCACTGACCGTGCATTAGTTGCAAAAAACAACAATTATTGTCGTTTTGTCCATTCATGCAAATTGAGGCTGGCGACACCGGCGAACAATAAAATGGTCAACAATTGCCGTAAATTTATGCATAGTTTGTTTTCATCATGTCCCAAGAAAGAAGCATCGGAAGATTTCTTGGAACACTTTTACAAATCCTAGTTGGGCATCAAAGCTTCCGTGTTGCGTGCTGATCTATAAATCAGGGAAATGTTGAAAATTTTATCAGTTATTTTACGGTGCATACCTGATCAGTTATTTTTGAGAAATAAGTATTTACGTGGCCATTTGTGAGTGTTATTAATTTTCCACAGTATAGATAGCTTAGATTCTTATGTATTTTGCAATTGAAATTGCAAACGGTAACAAAACTTAATGTGTTATTTGAAAACTCTGAAATCCCCGAATCTCTTAAATTTCATCAAAACTTTTTGATATTCGCACAACTATGACCGAAAGTTTTGCTTTCGACATAAGTGGCTAAAACATAATGAAGAAGTTCTAGATGTGCGGTGAAGTAAATAAATATACATAAAGCTTTTGCACAAAGATTGATGTTGACTGCATGGAACCTTGCGGTGCGCTCCTAGCACTCTTTAGGTGGGGACTGAGCTCATTCTTATCAGTTTATGTAGAAGTCTTCTTGAAGTATCACTATACTCGTTTGGAGTTATTCGACGACGCCCCAAAACACGAGCGGGGACAAAATTTGGAGCAAAAGAAAGTTGTTGATTAAGGGGAGTAATTTCTTTGTGCGCTTGCGGTGCCGCGAATGAGGCAAAACAGTCGATGAACTTTGCCAAAAAACACTATTACAAAAAGTCCAAAAATGTTTAAAAGCGTCTTTGGCAATCGCAGAATCAAGACCGCACTGTTGTGAGCGACCACAAGTAATTAGCATATTTTGGTCTTACATATATGGTCAGATTGGTGCTGTACAGTATGTACTGTACGTTTACTGGCGGTGATGGTATAGTGCCAAAAAGGAAATGGAGGAGCCCTTAACATCCGTTAAGAATTTTTAAGAAAATGTGACGACATGGACGTCGATGGTTTGCTGCCGCATCAAAAAGTAAGGAAAGGTCATGAAAGGTCATACCTTTTCAAAAAACATGAAAAGACGTACTGTAATATTTGCTGACTACGCCATTGGTTAAACTCTTTCTTGTTGGCCTCTTTTGATCGGTTTGTCAGAATGGCTGAAAACATGTTCAACTTCGAACGTTTGCTTTGTAGACAGCATGAATTGGGTATTTGAAACCGTTGCGTGTATTTTTGCCCGTTTTTCAAGAAAAGCTCGTTCTTCAACCCCATCGCAGCCCAATTTGAAAAACTCTCAAACAAACATAGCCTGTTGCTGGGAACCGCGCAAATTATGACTTATTGGCGTTTTAACGTTTGAAGATTAGTCTTTCCTCGCCAGGAGCGGTTTCCTTTTAGACAGGGTAGGCTATAGCTTCATGACATATCTTAGCAGCTTTACCTGAGAAGTAAGGAATTCTTAAGCGATAGGATTGCTGCTATGTTTAAGCTGGTGTAAATTCAACAGTACCTTTTCTTTGAAGGACAACACTCCGCTCATAAGCTTTTTCGTATCGACTAATAAAATCTCTGTTTGTCTCTGCTTACATTGTGCGGCGCTTCACTGATCACGCCCACTACTCATGCCTTTATCTCAATGCTGCGTGCGTCACCGCCAGGACACGGATAGGACCTGCTGGCGACATGATGACATAAGGACGTTTTTTTCCGACACATACACTCAAAGTTTTTGTCGGGCGACGGTCGTCATCAAAGGAAAAGCTCGACCAACTTACCGCTGCTGCCGATGCTCGGTCCACCGTGACTTTAATCTCGGTAACCCATCAAGACCTGTGCAAAATTGTGGTTAAACAATAAAAGAATAAAGTTCAGATTTCTAATTCAAATTTGAATAGCTGTGAGTGGTTCCACGCAGAACAAAGGAATCGAGAAAAAGTTTCGTGACGCATCAGAATTTTGTCTAATTTTTATTGAGCAGCGTTTTCTTATTTTTAGTGATCAAACCAGTCCTTTAGCTGCATGAACAAGTGGATCGGAAAGTATGTTTTGAAACGTCTAGATCAGTGCTCTTCAACCTTTTTTGTTACGGTGCACCCTTAAAGATATTTTGACGAACTCACGCACCCTGTTTACTTAAACACTTAAACTCATGCACCCTATTTACTGACACTTCTCCCGTGTCCCCCACCTAATTGCGCCCATACCTGTAAGTACCTGGGTCTAAATAAGCAAGTACCCTAATTCAGTAACTCAGCTACATAATTCAATTATAATGGCTCATTGCCTGTTGCTTATGAATCACAAAATAATCGTCTAATTACGATTAGCTTGATATGGTGTGATGCTTATGCACCACATTTTAGATTGTGCAAAGTCTCGGTTAAATCCTGAAAGTCATTGGTTGGTTAATGGTTCATTTTTGCTAACAGAAAGTTTTTGTAAAAACTATCTGTTTAGTGTGACAAGTTTGTGAAGCACCTTTGTGAACCCTTTCTTGATGGTGCACGCCACGCATATTTTGGTGCACCGTGCACACCGGTTGAAGAGCGCTTGTCTAGATCAACAATGATCGCAACATTCTTGACGTAGAATTTTGCAGAACGCTACTTGCAAAATTGGTCTGTTGAGTATAAATTTGCTTGAACCTAATAAAGCAGTCTGTCTCCACACTCCAAGCCACCGCGTGATCCACGGACATTTTTAGGAGTATGTTTCGTGATGTGACCCACGTTTGCATTGTCTTCTATTTAGGGCTTTCACTTTATGAAAGCGATTCACAAAACTCTGACTTTTCAAATCGTTTCGAAAAAGAGTCTTCAACTTGTTCCTCATGAACGCCGACGTCACGTGTCAATACTGCGAATGATGGATGGCAGCCACTTTTGGCAAAGGACGAAGCTTCTCGTGGTTTTTCCTTTCATAGTTTGCATGCCCAACCCCGCGGCACGTAAAGAAGAAATTTTTACAGAACGATTTTTTATAATTTATAATTAGGCAGTGTTGTTGTTTTTCAAACTCGTCAATTGAAAGCGCAATTAACATCAGTGAAGCAAGGATAGGATGAAAAAGTGTGAAGCTAGTTTTTGGATGGAAATCATAGTTAGTGTTTCAAAGATACGAAATCAATTAAATTTTAAAATTGTTATTATTTCATATCAAAAATTAAAGTTTTGTAGAACTCTTTAATTTATGATAAATTAAAGTTATAATAAATTAAAGAGGTCTATGAGTGCAATCACCTTGACAAGGTAGAAACAGATATGTATGTTTGAAACTGTCCCAGTATTTTTCTTTTTGTTTCCGTTGATTCAGCTTAGATTTCTTCTTGCTGCTGAAAAAGCAGCTGGTTGCCCAATCACCGGCTTGTTTTCAAGGATACGCCAAAGTCAATGTCGCTTAAGCTTCTTTGCACGGCCTTTATATTGTCACACCAAGCAATCAAGAAAATATGCTTGGCATGAAATAATTAAGGCTCCCTCTTTAACTCCAATTTGCCTCAGTCATAAATCTTTCACGATTCATGTCAACATATACCACGAAACTAAGCGAATAGTCTCGCACACCGTAACTAGTCCGAGTGGCACTCTGTAGAATTCTCTACTACAAACTCGTCGTAGAGAAAAAGTATCTTGCAGACATTGACTGCCCTAAATCCAAGCCTTGTTTTCACTCACGATGTGCTGTGTCACATTTTATTTGGATCATTCAGATTTTTTTCTCAATGTTGTTTATGGATCGTTTAAGCAAAATATCAAAATTATTTTTCGTATGCTTAACTGATGCCACTGCAGATAGGTCAGAAGCAGAAGGCACACGTTATAGCAATAAGTAGTTCGTTTTGGATGTCGCGAAAGTACGTGAAGCTGAATGCGTTTTTGAAAAAGGTTTGATTTTCAGAAAATGAAGACATCAACGTGTTCTCTTGAAATTCTTATGGCATGCGTATAGAACACTGATTTTAATCAGAGTGAAACAACTTTTTTAAAAGTTTCATTGAGAGGGATTACCTTACATTCTAATTTACCTGTAGTTTATGAACTGTGTCCGTTAGTACTTAGCTACTTGTAGACAGCACTTGTAGACAAACAACTAACTTAAAAATTGGAGAGTCATTGACAAACTCTGCAGGGTCAAAATGATACCCTGATAAAACGTTAAAAAACAAGAAATGGCAGCAAAGACTTACTGAAGTTGTTTAGACTTTTATGCCCCCTATAATACCAACTAAAAGTTTTAGTTGAAATGCGTTCAGTTATTTTATAGTTAGGGCTAAGAAATCACAACAAATTGTCAGACTTTCTAGTTCTCCTAGTATGCTTGCAAGAAACGCGTGCACTTGATGGTAAGTTACTACAGAATTCTATAAAAGTGACAATATAATAACTACGTATAAAAAAGCAGGCTATGGAATCTGCCCGAGATTAACAAATGTTTAGTCCAACAACAAATCTTTACAATGAGCCATGTTATTCTGAGGAAAGTGTTGGGGTTATGATACAGCCTGCTGCAGATTTTTCCAGGAAACAAATAATTTATATGAATGCCCAAGATTAAAAGAGGAAGAGCAGTTCTATTGTGAACTAGTTCACGATTTGATTTTTTTCTGCATAGCTCACTTCCTTGCAGCTGTGTGCAAAGAAAAGGCTGGATGCCTTTGAGCATGTTCTGCTGAATTTTGTTCATGGTTTTTAAAATTTGAAACCAACAGGAACTTAGTCAGATTGTGATCATGGGATATGTCACTCTATAGTTCCTGATTTATTAATCAATAGACTTTGTGAACGGCTTAGCGAAATGCGGAGGGATATTCTGCAAGACAAAATTAAAGTTAATGTCAGTCAGCAGTTATAAATTTTGTTGATCACCATAGCCACTCCACAACACCAGTAAAAACACACTCGATTAATTCTTGCCTATGTTTACAGACCAACTGAAAGATGTTGCCCATCCCGTCTTGACATTGATGTTGGTAATATTCGACAACTTTTATGTGTAAATCCTCATCAAAAGAATTACTTGAAGTACCAGTATCTTTGATTGCCACCGGGTTGCACACAACGACATGCAGTCAAACAGAGCATGTTAAAGGGTCAGACAAAGCGATACTAGTGGCGAGCTTACTTTAAAAACGCTTTTCAGCAAATAGCCCAGCAAAAATAATAAGTCAGCATTGCGTGATATAATAGTTTGCGTCAAAAATACTTCAGCAGTCTCGTCATAACGCACAAACTCCAAGTTTGTAACCAAGTTCAAAGAATTTAGTAGCATTTCTTTAGAGATATGCAATTTCGTGCGCTATTGATGAAAAACCATTCAAAGGGCCTTTTCTCAATGAAATGAGTTGGATCAATAGATCTGAAGTTGTTTGCTACTCATCGGTTGGCTTTCAAACTGTGTTCAAGCCCACGCAAATGTAGCTTGAATGTTGAAATCTTGTAACTTCGGCGATTAGTTTAGGCAATCAATTCCCAGCTTTACACACACCTTTTACTCAGTCGACAAATCTTTTAATTGCTGCTTTAGAAATTGCCAATGTTGTCGGTGGGCTGTGAAAGTCACGAGAGAAAACTTGCCCCACTTACGAGGTAAAGTCGTTTGGCTTAAAAAATGCGTGCAAACAGTCATGAGGTAACCTATTCAGCACAACCAGCGCTGCGAAATACCATAAGTGACAGAAATAGAAGCAATTCAAAATGGTCTCCGAAAAAGTGCTTATCTTTACACCGTTTGCGCTTCTTGAACTAGTTGGCACATCGGGAGTGTCGTTTTTACGAAATACCTACCGACGCAAGGCATTTTTCCAACTCCGACAATCGAGATTGCCACTCGGCAGGTCCGACACCGGGCGAGATGGAGAAACAGAGAAACGGCTCTACAAATTTACAAGAACTATTTACATTCTGTGTTATACATTATAAATTTTGCAGTTTTTGTGAATTACGGATATTTTTCCCCTTTTCAACTCCAGAAAGTATTTTCCGTGCGGTAACACTCTCTGCTCCTTGCAGCCATGCAACTCTATCACCTTTGTGCAAGATTTTGAAAATTCTTAGCTTATGTTTATGGTAGTTTACTCGTGGTGCATTCCAACTCCCCAACCTAGTTACTACTTACTAGTAAATGAGCTCTCGTATTTGGATGGTGTACCTCTTTCAAATTAGGAGTGATAAAAGAAACACTGCAGACCATATCAAGTTTAATTACTCTTGCAATTGACGATTTCACAACAGCCATCAAAATTCAGCTGTTAACGTAACATTCATTCATCATTCAACAAATGTCACCATGACATCTGTTTCTGCATACAGTTTGTCAGTACGGCATTTCTCAATGCAAACAAGTTTTAATGGCAGAAAACGTTTGTGGCGAGAAATGTATCGGTGAGAAACAGTCTTCAGTTAAAGGTCGAGGTGGAAATTTAGTGGTGGACTTGTATGACTTCCGCGATTTGACGAAAGTTGCACGTAATTCGACACAAAAACTTGGTCTGATGGATTTTCCCAGTGAAAGTCTTTGTCCTGACGCGTTTTACAGAAACTTGCCTACGGAATTCAGCATTTTCAGTATACTACCCATAAGATCCAAAGCTGGATGTGAACTTTAAAGGTTGATTTTGTGCTTGTGGATTCGATAACACCGATTTGAGATCCGAGTTAAGAAGCGGATTAAGAAGCCTTGTTCAAGAGTAAAGCCGAAGGTTTTCGGTTCAATTTACTATAAGTTTAAACTACACTGTCGCACTCTTCGCTTGACATATTCAAAATTTTTTGCACTCGCTTTGTTTCTGATGTGCAGCATATCTATCTAGAACAGGGGTGGCCAACAAGTCGATCGCGATCAACCCGCCGATCGCCGAGTGTCAGTTGGTCGATCGAGCCTGATTTTGCATTGAATTGACAAGATACCTAAAAAGAACACTTTTCAATCAATATTCCAGAAAGTGCATAAAAATTATCCATCAATTGATTGGTCACTTATATTTTTGGTGCCTCTTGCGATGGCTGACCACAGGCTAGCACGGCAGATGCCGCGAAGATGTAATAGGTTTTCCTATTATTGCGTAACAATCTTGATTTAGGCGTAACAGACACTTTGCCTTCTACCTACACATCACTTACTAAGGTGATGGCACATTGCATTTGCACGCACGTGCGATACCCAACTTTGGCATTTTGTACTTGTGATTTTGTTACGACCGGTCGATCGCGAGTTAGCACGAAATTTTCTAGTCGATCCCAGTCGAAGACAAGTTGGCCACCTCTGGTCTAGAACATGCGCTGCACTTGGTTTAACATCCAAAGTGTAAATTTCATCTTGGCTGGTTCATAGGAGGCTGTTACGTAATAATGCTCGACGCTTATTAGCACTGGACTAGACCTTTTCACAAATACCTGTTGCAACCGGAAGATAATTGCAGTGCAGGCACAGGAAAGGTTTAGCTCGTATGCACTATACATTGGATGCTCATTAGGCACCAGCAGCACCTGTGCTGCAATGAGAGGATTGCACTCTAAATTTAAATACTGATTCTAACAGATGTGTTAATTTCGTTTCTAACAGATGTGTAAATGTATTTACTTTCGTGTTTCTTAATAAGATCTGCACCTACATTATCTACTACTCAAAATGCGATTTTTCGAAAAAAATTTGTAACTTAATTTCAACGGCAAACATCTCCACCATGTTCAGTATTTAATGCATAGTTCGCCCTGTTAGGATATTCAGTGTTTTTAGAGTCAACCTGCAATTTTTCACTGACATCATGTATGCAACATGTCATATCATGTTTGTCACATGTCACGCCATGTATGTCACATGAAGAAGGCGAGCGAGGCACTTGCCTCGGGTCCCCCTTTTTGGGGCCCCCCCTTGAGGTGTTACGCGCTTAAATTTTCCTTATTTTTGGTGAAAAACTTATTATTCACTCATATAATATACTACAAAGCAGATCATAACTAAGTACTCTGCTTTCAAAGTCCCCCCCCTACAGAAACTGTAATGTGCAGGTACTTTTCTTTCAAAAGGGCCCCCAATAGCAACTGCAATTTGAAGGTAATCTGGTTGCAAAGGGGGCCCCAACAGCCACTAAAATGTGCAAGTATTCTGCTTTTAAACTTTATTGAAGGGGCCCCTAAAAGAATCTGTAATATATAAGTAGCCTACTCTGCTTCCAAAGGGGCCCCAAACAGCAACTGTAATATGTAAGTTCCCTGCTTTCACAGGCGCCCCCAACAGCAGTTGTAATGTCTAAGCAACTTGCTTTCAAACGGGCCTCCAAAAGCAACGGTAATGTGCAAGTACTATGCTTTCAAAGGGAACCCAAACAGCAACTTCAATGTGTAAGTAGTCCCTCCTTTCAAAGGGGCCCCCACAACAGTAACTGTAATGTGTAAGTACCTTCCTTTCAAAGGGATCCCACCACCATCTCCAATGAGCAAATAAAAAAAAAGCTTCAAACCAACTTCTATAGCTAAAAAAATTGTGGCCTAAAATTTCTTCCAAAAAGTTCTGAAAAGACCTTATCATATAAGAGTAAACCAAATGATAATTTTTATAGCAAATGATAATTAATGATACCAAATTATGATTTTTAGAGATTGAAGTATTTGGTATTTTGATAGTTTTATGAAAACGTTACAGTTGAACGGAAAGTAGTCTTTTTTATCTCTGAGTTGAAAAGGTTAGACAAATTCCTCATTTTTGTGATGTTGTACCTTAGAGAACATTTCCATCAGAAAATATAATAACATGCAATTGCTATAGCAGGGACCACACTACATCTTTTAATTTATAGGACATTTTCTTCTTAGTTTACAAAGTAATTTCGTACTATTGCTGTTGTGCTGCAATGACTGTTAATAAGCTAGGCTACATTCATGCTTCTTATCAGGTAGCAGAAATGTCATTTTTGAGTATTATGAGTACTCATTTTTAGTACAGATATTTTAGGTGGTTTGAATTTAGCCTATGCTTGACGTCACAAGTTATCTGAAGCTTGACTAGTAAATGGTTGGTTTAAGGTAGACTTGGTGGGTGATGTTGAAGTTATTTTGCCAGCTGTTAGCCAGTATAACTTGAACCGTTTTTTCTTAGCACAGACTTAATCAATTGTGCAGGCTACTTGCTGCAGAAGAAATGTTTGCGATAAGGTATATGATGAATTATTTCCTACTTCTGCACAGTTTTCAAAAGACTAGTGTCAATGCAAGATGAGGGCAGCCTTGACTCATCCAGCCTCAAAGCTTTCCAAAAAAAGTCCCAGGTTGGATGTTTTTGCATGCTCAAAAAGCTAAAAGGATTAAATTTAAAGCAAGTTTAGTGTTTTAAATCTTCTTGGTTGTTGTTTATAGTTTCATGGATTCCCATAAAGACATGAATGCGAACAAATTCAGGATACCAAGCATTTTTCAAAGGTAAAAGTGTGAAACTTTCAAAGGGTTAACTTTGTGGTTTATTTATGGTGAATGCAGAGAAATGGGGTGCGAAAATAAAGAAGTGAGGACGATGCCAACTTGCTATTGCCTAACTTTTATATGTTGCCAGCCGTTTCTCCCAACTTTCAGTGTTTTCAAAGTTGTGTATCATGAACACCCTTTTGCATTTTCTCCTGCTACGTTAGTAATGCCGTAGTCTAAGGAACGTATCCTTCGGTGGCCTATCTTAGGCTTCATCAAAAGTTATTATCACGGTTGGCTGAGTATGATGACGTCATCAGAGGGCCCCTTTTTAGTCTTGCCTCGGGCCCCCAACCCTAAACCCACCACTGGTCACATGTCACGTCATCTATATCACATTTCCACTGCATGCTGCTCTACTACTACGTAGCTATGCTCATATAAATATGATATTTTAAGTGATTTGTTTCCTCTTGCAAATCGGAAGAATGATGGAGAAGGCCATTCGGAGCAACGTCTCAGCTGTAAAAAGAGAACAGAGGGAGCAACAAAAAAATAGCAAGAAACGATCAGGTTTCACTAATACTCCAGTCTATAAAAATATATATAAAAGCATATACAGAACAAACTCTAAGAAAAGAAGCACTGCACACAAGCAGAAATTAGCACACAAATTCAAGTTGTTCAACCCTAATCCTAGCCATTTCACATCACCATGCAGTCTGTCAGCATACGCAAAAACAAGTTTGTCTTTAAACTGCTTTTTGAATACAACTGGAGAAATATCATATAAGGAACGACAGATGGTGTCGCAGATTTTTGGGCCAAAGTACTTTAAAGACGTGATATACTCCCAGAATCGTCGCCAGAAATTCGTCAATAGGGGGGGTTTACGTTTGTGCGGGAGGGCTTTACATTCAAATTTGACAAAAATTCTACTAACTTATAGTGTTTCATGATTCAATTTGGGGGGCTTTGAGCTTTGTTTGGGGGGGCTAAGCCCACCAAAGTCCCCCGTGGCGACGGGACTGTATATACTCCACTGAACGAAATTTCACACATTAAGTACAGAAGTATGCAGTCCCGAAACTCAACCGAAAATTGCGAAGAAGTAAAACAAAATTATCCAATCCAAATCCGGCCAAACAGCAATAAAATCCGAATCCAACCTGAATCAGTCAAAAAAACAAAATACGACAGGATTTAAATCCAAATCCATCTTCCTCTCTGATAGGTGTCCAAACTGTCCACCACTTGCAGCACAACAGGTTGCTTGAGAGTGGACCTGCTTTACAGAAGTAAATAATAGGTCAGAGTCAACGGGAAATGTACCCCAGTGAAAGCTATGCATACATTTGCCCATATCAAGACTGTATGTATAAGGTATGACCAAGCCGCAGCTCGCAAGCGGCTCTTTAGACTTTCTTGTGCAGCTGTTTGATCTCATGGAAAAAGCTGGAGTACACAACCTTCATCACGCCAGTCAACACAAACAGATCTGATTTGCCGAGTGAGATCGCTGGCTTCATTCCAAACTGACTTTAATCATCACTAGTAGTTCTCAACCTGTGGGGAATTAACCACTAGTGGGGAATGATAGGGGTTCACATCCAGTACCGTATTTTAAAAATGTGGCACCCCTTCTGGTTTTTGGCCCCTCCTTCTGGTTTCCCCCCCCCCCGCTGCTAAATCCTGGCGACGAGCCTGTAGGAGTTGCAGGTGGGTAATTAGTCTTCACCTGAAGATTAGGCTGAATCAGCTGCCCCAACTTTGTCTTGGAATTCTGTTCCAAATTGTGGTATTATAACATGATAGAACAAACACTTCTAGCAATTTTCAACAAAATCTGTTGAGCATTTCAACAAAATGTTCAAGCATCACATTGAATAACCCAAGCTTGCCGGAAGAACAAGAAGATATCCAAGACGAGTTTTGGAAGTTGACTCATGACTCATATGCCAAGGTTTTTTGAAGATAAAACCTTGGATAAATTCTGGGCAATGATGCAGCATACATATCCTAAAGTAAGTGCAAAACCGCTGACATTGTCGGCTGCGTTCCCTTCCACTCATCTGTGAATTAGCTTTTTCAAGGCTTGCTACTATAACAACAAAAAATCGGAACAGATTGTTGGATCTGGAGTCTTTTTTGCGATGTGCAATCTCAAAAATAAAACCTGACATTGCATCCATCGTTACCAAAAAGCAAGTGCAAAACTCGCGTTGAATTAGTTGTGTGGGTTTTTGTGTTTTTTCATGTTCTTTTGCATTGGAACGTTCTATTTGTTGAAAATATTATTTTTTTCGAGAGCGTCAGAACCATAGCAAATGTTTCAATTCACTTTAAGTTGTAGGAAATGAAGATTTTAGTCTTAACCGGAAGTGGGTAATATGGAAAAAATCTTAAGAACCACGCTGTAGAGTTATTATGCCTGCGAATTTTTGTTCACTATTTTCGTTTTGTTCACTAACTATTCAGTACATTAGCTCAAAAGTCGTTTACATACAGAGGAATAGGCATATGGTCTTCCATAGATCCAACAATTCGCTCAGTGCCAAATTATCACCTATTTGTTACTAAATTGAAATATAAACTTCATGAAGAGCAATGATGTCGTCATTGAAAATCAGTGAAGCAAACGTTTTGTACAAATAATTTTGTATTATCAAAGAGCAAATGTTGTTTTCCAGATGTGCTCTTGCAGTGCATGACGTGCTACATTTAGTAATAATTACATTACTTAGTCCGGATAGACCTTCTCTTTACTGAAATGCACTATTTAGCCTGGTCCTGTTTTTTCTCTCTGTTATTCATCAGGGCATCTGACTAGAAAACCGTATGGTTATTTCAGATGCCCTGGAAACAAATTAAAGGCTGTTCTTATGTGGCTTGTTTTCTGTGGTGGGTGACTTGATGTTTGTTTATAGTTGTTCCCAAATACACTGATACTGCAAACAGATTTTAAAACATTCTAATCATCAACCTTATACCGCTATTGCTAAATTCGTCTAGAACTGTGGCAGGCAATTTCCGAAATATGGCAACCACATTTTGGGTCTTAATTAACAAGACAGAAGGCTGAGTTAACAAAACTAAGAGTAAACAGATATTTTGCACAAAACATCGCGCAGCCGCTTCAGTTGCAATTACTGTAAAGCTCTCAAAGGATTTCGGAAACGAAACTAGAAAGAGCTACATCGTATCCATTAACCAACTTTTTAGAGATCGCTACTTTATTTGCAAGTTCGCAGAGTCAACACAGGTTATGGTCAACAATGATCATCAGCAAAAAGTACAGGATTTACATTTGATACTTTATATTTAGATGAATCTTTAACGTACAAGACAAAAAGCACCCTATGAACCTTGGGGAACCCGCAGATTTGTCTACTGGGTAATTGACTTATACCCCCCTGCTACTGCTTTATGTATCACAAATAGACAGGAAGAAGTTTGTGGGGTAAACCTCCAATCCCACAAAAGCGATCTAGTTTCCACAGAAGCATTTGATGATTAAGGATATCAAAAGCTTTTGACAAATCACTGAAAACACTACAAGTGTTTAGCCCTTCTCTATTTTGCAGAAAGTTCATGTATGTTCTATATAACTGAAGATGTTGATAACCCACTTCTAAAACCATATTGGTGTTCAGAGAGCATATTGTGTTGTTCAATTTCGGTATACAAGTGGGTATAAAACAAAGCAGTTTTGAAATGTTTTGTTAGTGGGTGAAAGTAGTGATATTGACATGTAGTTTGCGCAAAGGTCTTTTTGCACTCCTTCATGAATAGAGACAATTTTTGCACAATTTAAGCTTTTGGGCAGATACGCCTCCTATAAAAATATGAACAATTTGGCCAAAAATTGGTATTATGCAGCTTTATACAATTTTAGTGTGTGTATTGGGATATCATTCATCCTTACACTAGTATATTATAACAATGGCAGTACGTCCATTTCACGCCTAAGTCTCTAATGGGATTCTACCTAATCTAATCCACCTTTATTAAAAACTTTTATTAATATCAACATCAATGTGGCTGTGGGAGCCGTCAAAATTATTCATAAATAATATAATGGAACACTGCATAAAAGATAACACATGTAGCCAGAATAAATGTCAATCAAGCAAGAAACTTACCATGCATAATTGAATAAGTGTCCTGCCACTGTAGCTACAGCTGCAAACAGCACTCGAAAAAATCAGCTACACTGACTTGATGATACGACACTACGTTAGGAAAAAGCATGTTACTCATTAAAAGTTCTGGATACAAGCATTCCCAGCAATACAATTTGTAGTGCTCTTCGGAGCCTACAACTTCAAGCCAAGGATATAATGCTTGTAATTACTATTTGGAAATTGGTGTACAAATCATTTTACTGTTTGTAATAGGCTTGCTGGTTTCAGGGTTGCAAGACCCTTTCCGCTGATGCTCAGCTTTTCTTGAAAGGGCCGTTTGGAAAATCGCTTTGCAGGCAAACCCATGACCAAGTCATTTCCAACTCCTTTAGCCATTGTGTATAAACATAATAGACATGAAATACGCAAAAAGCATTTCAAACTTAAGCAGTTGAGAGTGTGGTTTGCACTGTAAATAACTTTTTTCCTTTATAACGTGAAAGTGAATGGTGAAGCAGCTTCAAACATTTTGAAAATAAAAAGGAGTGAAGTGCAGGAAGTATCCTGTGGGCCTTCTAGCTGACGTTATTGTAGTCTCTCTGAACTATGATTGGATAAAATTGAGGAAACGTTTTTCACAGTGGGTCAGATAACGGAGAGAATCAGTTGGCCAAAAACAAAAAGCAGAGGAAACATGCTTTGTCAGTGTGGGGTTTCTAGCTGACCTCTCTGCGGCCAGTTCAGAATGATGTTGGTGCTGAAGGCTTGCACTGCAACAACGCGTTGTGAGAATGCTGCTCGAATGTGTCAACGTGTAGTGGATTAATTGGGATTGGTTAAAAGCGTCAAGGTAACAATGCAAATGGATGCATAGTTGCATTGTCAATAGAAAAATGTTGAAATATTGTGATCAGGTTTTGAATGGTTGGTTGATTTATTGTTTCATGAAATACAGCATGTGCACTGCTATTCCAAGGCAATAGATGCCAGTCTTTCTGCTATGTTAAGCTTTTTTTTATCCTGAGTCCTGAGCAGTGGCGTATCCTTAGGACATTCAAGCCGTTCACTGAACGCCTTACGTTTTGCTCTGAACACGCCCGCAACCAGGGGGACAACCGGGCAATTGCATCCCCCGAAATTTTCAAAATTATGTTTAGTTGTTAGGTACAGCAACAAGTTACAGTCATTTTTCCACGCCGAAAATAGTACAGCAACAAGTTACAATCATTTTGCCACTCCCAGGCCCGTAGCCATGCGGAGCATTCGGGGGAAGTTCTCCCAATATATTTGTGCCCCCTAAATTGCGTTGTACCCAGAAAAATTTGTTTTAAACATGTAATAAAAAAAAATATTTTCCCCCTAAGATGTATTTTTCACCCCCAAACCTTGAAACCTGGCTACGGGCCTGGCCTCCACGAAAATATGAGCAGGTTGAGGCGCCAGCTCTGAACATATTTTCAAAGACTCTAATAAGTAAAACTGTCCATCGAAAGGAATCCTTGCACAGCCCAGTCCCGTCGCCGCCGGGGACTTTGGTGGGCTTAGCCCCCCCAAACAAAGCTCCAAGCCCCTCCAAATTGAAATATGAAACACTATAAATCAGTGGAGTTTTGCTAAATTTTGGAATGTCAAGGCCCCCTGCACAAACATAAGGCCCCCTATTGAAGACATTCTGACGACGATTCTGACACAGCCAAGAATCAGACACTAAGATCTTGTCAGACATACCTTCCACCTACAAGGTACGCATCACAAGCTCTTATTCAAATAGAATCGCTTATAAATAACAAAAATCTGTCGGCTTTTCCCTCACCTCGGTGAACACCTTGAACACCATCACTAAAACAAGAATGGGAAAAACAGGCTTTGGTGAACACTCGACTGTGACGTATAATAATTGAGTGTGCACATAAGTACTAGGTTATTCTGTGGTTAGTATAGTGCTATGACTCCACTGCTAGAGGATAGCAATAAAATGGCTACTTTGCTAGTTGCAAGTGATATACTAGAAATCTGTATACTGGCTTGATATTGCAGCTCCGCAACAAATATTGAACGAGTGGTGGTGTGCTGCCGGCTGCGGAACGCCTTGGATCACTCCAAAGCTCCATGTTCCAGAAAAACTGAAGTGTGACTGATTAACAATGATTTATGTTAATCTATGTTTCAAGATTTTTGGTGGTTTAAAGTGTTGTGATCGTGTAATCCAGTTACTGTAATCATGTAATCACCTACGGCAAGTGGATATTCACCGAGCGAACTTCTGACCGGTCGTCAAATTCGCACGAAGTTAGATCTTCTACTCCCCTCTCCTGCTCACCGCGCCCAAGGGAAGCAGGCACGGATTGCCACCATGGCGCAGTCGAATGAAGTGCTGCGCTCGGTAACCTCCTCCTATGAAGTCGGAGATCCGTGCTACGCGTTGTACTATGGGCCACGCCATAGTCACCAGCCTCGATGGGTTCCGGCCATCGTAACGAAAAGGCATGGAACACAAAGTGTCAACGTTCGGGTATTGCCACGGGGACCTACATGGAGACGTCACGTCGACCAACTTCGACCACGTTATGCAACTGAGGATGACACGTTTCCCGGCGATGATCCCAATGACGATCAAGCATCGGCTTTACCGCATCATGAACAAAACCTCCTCCGAAGATGGTGGCTACAGACAACTCCGTGTTAAGTTCGCGTCACCGCACCAGTGACACGACTGTTGGTCCGGCTCACTCTGAGTATGGGCCTGAAAATCCACGACGCTCGAAAAGTGTACGTCAACCGCGGAAGCTATATTGTTGTTGAATATATGTTCGCTAAGTGTTTCTTAACTGTTTCAAATTTTGTTGGAGGTGTTGTGATCGCGTAATCCAGTTTCTGTAATCATGTAATCCATTCAAGGTAATCATCTAATCGGCTTACTTCGTTGTGGCATGAGCGTGCCTTACCTAATCTACGTTCTTTCGAGTCCGCTGATTGGCAATCGTACACAGTATTTCAGTTAGTGCCTTGCCTCTCCTGTGCCATTCTATGATTGAATTCGAACCTTCTACAATTCGATTGTTACTTGCTCGTCGGTACCGTTCGTGTTTGTGCTGTATTTAACGAAAAATACAACACAAAGTTTCAGAATTTAGATCCAGTTTTATGTTGTTCTGTACAATACCAACTGCTAAAATTTTGTATTGCTTTCAGTTCTGAACTACTGCATGCATTCTCGCTTGAAATTATTTCTCTCAGTAATTATAGATTACAATTTGTATGATTTTGTGAGCCATTGGATTGCTTTTGAAGCCATTTATTTGCATTTTTGCACAGAACAGCAAATATGGATATTTTGTCATTGTTGGAAAAAATCATTTTCAGCACGATGGATGAAAACTGTCTTTTGTGGAGAAAGGAATCGAAAACCGGGCATGTCAAAATTGTCTTCCACACAAGGAAAAAATCATGTACACCTTAATTTCAAATTCTCGATTTGATGAAGCACCTTGGCTCACAGGGTGGAGGAAAAGAAACAAACCATATTGTTGGCCATATGTAATGTTTGACACAGGATTAAAGAAGGTTGCTCAGATTTAATTCATTAGTCTTTAGCCATGTAAAGCAATGAAACATCCAAGAAACACATTGAAGCATACTTTTCATTTAAGGTGTTTGGATGCAAAGCATAGCTACTGCAAATAGTAACTGCAGGCCTGAAACAATTTCTCGCATAGGCGTACGGGAAGGCATTTTACTGGGGGGGCGGAAAAAATTTGCCCTGAAAATAACAATTTGCCCTGCAAGTAACTTTCTTAGTTTAATCCCAGTTGGGCCTGAAACGTCTTGTAAATCTGTTCTATGCAGTTGAATTCGTTTACAACGGCTTCGTCTGTAACGTCAATTCGCCTATAACGTCACATTTTGTTCGGTCCCGATGGCATCTTTTACATGCATTTCAATTTGCTTATAACAGTGGTTCCCAACCGGGGTGCCGCGGCACCCTGGGGTGCCATTTACAGTGCCGAGGGGTGCAGCGGGCTAACACGTTTTTTACCATATCATTAAAAATACATTTTCAAACTGTCATCAAACCTCAAAGCAAATTGCTATGGGTGCCGTAAATTATTATTCTTTTCTGTAGGGTGCCGCAAGCCTAAAAAGGTTGGGAAACACTGGCTTATAACGTCATTTCGGCAACAACGTTATTTATGCAATCCCCTAGAGGTGCTGTTATAGGCAAATTCTGTAGTTACCTTGCTTGTTAACTCAATGGGGTGATGTTCCTTGCATGTTGTGTTCTCCCAGACAAGAAACTTTACGGCAATCGCCTTTACTGATGCAAATATATACGCGACATCAATGGCGCAACGCAAAAGTTAAAAGCGACGGTTCCTGATCGAAGGGTCTGACTCCCTACACCTGCCTGTGTTATCGTTGCTGTGCGCTTGAGCAAGGCACTCAAAGACGCGCAAGGCGCACTCAAAATGGCCAAGCAATCTACACTTCGTGCGGCCCACTTCTACTAAAGATTACACCTCGGGAAATGAAACACGCACTCAAAATGCATGTGCCAGTTTGCCTATAGTATAGGCTATACGTATTGTATCGTATTCGTATACTGTGATTGTACCATGTGCAGTACTGTACAATATTCCTATAATAAATGTAGCCTATAAAGCACTTTCCAAGTACTTCATACAAGTATTGTCATTTGTAACACCGGTCCATATTACACAAACCGCCACCAGGTTGGTCCACATAACTTCAAAATTTCCCTACCTCAGCCAGTCAGCTAAAATTTGATGTTAAGATCAATACTACAACAGATGGCAGAAGAGTTCTAAAAAAAGCACGAAAGACCTGGCATTAAAAAACGAGGACTTGGTCCAGATCAAAGTCATTATAACCAGTCACGACTTTAGTTCAGATTACACACTACACTAGTCCAAATTACACGGATCGCCCCAATTGAATGTACACTGAATATACTATATTGAAAATATTTTCACTGTTCAGGATTTTTGAGCAACTTGCGCTTGCCTTGAAAAACAGAGTGTTCCCTCAAACTTTTCACTGTATTGAATATATTTCTTACCATTAAAGATTTGTGAGCAACTCTGCGCTCACCCTGAAAAACAGAGTTTGCCCTGAAATTTTTCACTGTATTCAATATACTTTTTACATTCAGGATTTTTGAGCAACTTGTGCTTGCCCTGAATTCGCTGTATTGAATATATATTTTTTACAGTGACGCGCGGTGAGGTTCGTGACTGGGGAGGCACTCTCTCTTTCAAAGCCAAATTTGCGGCTGTATGAATTGAATGGAGTAGTATAAATTCACTACTCAACTGGCTGCTTGCAGAATGACTATTGCTTATGCTTTCTATCCCATATCATAATTTGTTTCACGCATATAGGTACAACGGCCATTCTAGATTTGAAAAAAGTAACATGTAGGAGGACCAAACTGAAGTGACTTGTCACCTACTTGTTTAACGGCTTAACTGAAAAGTTGAAACAGTCTTACAACTTATGCATACGTTCAGAATGCATACAGTGATCCATCGAGAATGCAGACCATTTGTATGATTGGCAGCTGCAGAGAACTTCAATGAAATATGCAAAGTAAAGCACGACTGCGCGTAGTGCTGCAGATCTCTAGTGCGCAACAATACGCATCAATTCACTTCATCCTCCCCCACCTAAAATTAAATCGAACCGGAGGTTCAACGCACTGGCGAAGGATGTACAAAACACGTTCGATACGAAGCACAAAAAGCGACCGACTCACTATAAGGATACGATGCGGCTACAACAAGCAATAAGAAGCAACACAGAGCACATTTGCACGACAATGTTCATCCGTAAGCGTATCTTAAAGGTCCTCCCTTTGTTACTAGAAGATGACAGCCTCACACGGACAGCATCCCCGGGTGCTTCATTCGCCCCCAAACGCACATCCACACTTGGAAGCTTGAATGAAGCAGCTATGTTCAACACGTCTGCACACAGCGCGGCAGGTTAACGCCGCGCACTGGTGCGCAGCAACACTAACCAATTTATTTCACAAACTGACGAAATAGTACTGGCTGTTTGCCATGTAAAATAAACAAACATGATTAAATGGAAACAGGAAGGACAACTAAAAAAATGTAGCAGCGGCTCGTCTGTCATTACTCACATATCAAATCCCAAGAACGCTTCCTTCACTTCACAAGCCACCTGGCTTTTAGCCACATAATGACAGATATCTAAGCTTTGTTGGTGACATCCGTTGACTCGTCTACTTCTGCAGCAACAAATGGGGCTGCACTTATCTCCTTTATATCATATCTAACCACATCACCTATTGCTGCAATTAAATCGTTCTGAATTATGTTTGAGAAGCCAG
>Ga0210059_1000105_pt1 | contig 73293 bp, 41 predicted proteins | sample Ectturendosymbi2_FD_188042 | JGI IMG/M metagenome (GOLD analysis project Ga0210059, IMG submission 188042) | Ecteinascidia turbinata endosymbiont from Florida, USA - Sample 2 (SPAdes) (version 2) | ecosystem: Host-associated > Tunicates > Ascidians > Unclassified | place: Key West, Florida... | reverse complement strand
ACTGCCAAAGAACATTTTGCAATGCACCTGATCTCGACTTACAGTACAATGTTGGTGAAAAACTAAGAAATAAACATCAATATTCTGATCGCTAAGGGGGGTGCTTGAGCCCCTTCAGCACCCCCCCTGGCTGCGCCTTTGCCACCAGGTAAAACACACATTGCACACCACACAATAACACTGGCAGTGTCACGATACAGCTTTGAGAATCTGTCATGGTGGAGGAGAGAGTCAACAAACGCATGTCAGCCAACAAACGCATGCAAACAAAGAAGGTTGACTTCAAACTTTTAAATTGCTATATTATGAAAGTTTGGACAAAGCTTGAACTCAGTCAACCTACTGCGTTTGTTAGCTTTAAGAGATTGCAGCAGTAGAATCGAAAAAAAAATGTTTTTCAGGTTGTTCTGCTTTTTATAGATTGTATAGAAACTACTAGGCACGATCTAGATACTTTGGAAGAATCTGGAAATAAATCATTTCACTTCTGGTTACAGTAAGTCGTTTTTTGTTTACGTATACTGCCGGGTCGCTGAAGGCACAGAAAAGTCAAGTACATCATCGAAAAAATCTTGTTTTGTCAGTGCTGTGGAACTACTGTAGAAGCTAATGTTAGAGCATGGCTTGTGCTTGCTGTGCGTTTCTAATTTCAAAACAAGACGTTTCTTTCTTTCTAATCCATTTTAAATCATCACCATCACCAGTGATATGACTAGCGTAGAGACCTGGGATGAAAGATTGAGGACAAATATTTGCCCAAAACAAACGCTCTTCTCTGAGCTTTGCCATCATCGTGTCAAGCAGAAATCCTAGGACATGACAGCAGGCCGTAAAGCTTTGTGTTGTTGTTCTTTTGTTTACTTATTTTATCTGACGTTCATTTTGTTACTTTTCGTTTATTACCTGTGAAATATCTTCAATTAAAAATTGATTTGCGCTAGCAACAGGGCCAGCTGAGCAGTTGACCCATACGGTCTTTCACTTGCCTTTGTGATTCAAATAAGTTAGAACACATAAATTTACGAGACCTGTAGTTTATGTTTTTATCTTCTCATCAGCATGGAATTAATTTCTACTCCTTGCTGTCATTCCATTTCCTCTTGTTGCATTTGTGTTATTTTGGGATTTGAGTCACAAAATAGCATGAATAAACTACTACCATTAGCGTGACTCAATTGCCAGCTGTTCATAAATGAGGCCGCCAGTTCCTGCAGGCCAGCTTACAAGAGTCGGAAATACTTTTGGTCTGACCTCTGCAGCTCAAAACAATCGGGCAGTGGGAGGCCCTGCTGGGAGCATGAGCTCCTTTTAGTACAGGTCTAGGGGTAACGGAGATGCTCAACCTCTTCTACCATGACAGACAGTGTTGTTATTGTAGCAGGGCGAGTCTATCAGCAAAATTTTTGAAACCACGTAAAAACAGGTTTATTAAAATATCAGTTGCAAAGTTTGCATTCAGCGCAAGTAAGCTATCCGGTTGAATTAAGTTGAGGCCTACTACCTAAATTCTATGACTACTAACTAAATCATAGTGGATTGATTTTGTGACGCCATCGGTGATCATTCAACCTTACAGTGCCTTTTTGCACGATTTCTAAAAAGGTTGAAATGCAAAAGCGCACATACACAGGCCCGTAGCCAGGTTTGGGGAGGGGGAAAATACATTTTTAGGGGGAAAAGATTTTTGTTTTTGTTAAATGTTTAAAAATACTTTTCTGAACAAAGCAATATTTGGAGAAGCACAAAAAAATTTGGGACATGCCCCCGCATGTTCCCTCGTGGCTACGGGCCTGCACCCACCCTCGCTGTAATTTAATCGCAGATGTTTTCATATTTTTTCAGTATGTCTTCTATGAAGTAAACCTGCGGTGGTAAAAAATTCAACTTGTGCGAATAAGATTGGAACCAATTTTCAGGTAGCCTAATGCTGGTAAATTTAGAACAAAAACGTTCCCGTGATATCCGTTGGTAAGACTCTGTATCCTCAAATCAAACTCTTGTGCAAGCAATACGTATTGGGAACTACGCAACATTTCCTGCACAACGATATACAAAGGCTGAGATGGCCTTAGCTTTCAACCACCGCAAAGCTGTCAGTTTTAAATCGATCTTCATTCCGATCCTTACCTACGGTAATGAATGATGAGTAATGACTGAAATAATATTATCTCAAGTGTAAGCGGCAGATGTGGAATTTTTTGAAGAGTTCACGAGGTATGGAGAGATCCCAGCTACGTTAGTTCACCATTTGTCCAGAATGCCCACGAACAACTGGTGAAGCAAGTCCTTCTAGCTAAACCCATGGAAAAGCGGCACAGAGGTCGTCCAAGGACCAAGTGGCGTGACTACATCTCAGACCTTGCTTGGTCCCATCTTGGTGTGGAGGCAGTTGAAACATATATCTGAGATTGCTCATGATGTGAGGTATTCTGAGTCCTCCTAGGACTGCTGACCCCGCGATCCTCCCCAGAAGATATGGGGCGTGAAAATGAAGTATGTTTTGATCTAATAGAATATTTTGACCATACCCCCACCAGGAATTCATCTATCCAACCTTGCCCTGATCCCAAACAACTTTCAGCAATTTTCACCTTTCCCTCTAGGTTCATTTTGCACTCCTTTGAGGTGTTAGCATTCCAACATAAGAAGTAAATCTAAGCTAACAGAAATCAACTAAGATAGTTGTAATTTGTGACTTAAATAGTTTTTTTTTTGTTAGATTAATGCGAAACCACTGTGGTTGGGCCTTCTGTCGAATATTAATCGTAGAAATAACAGCACATGGTCGGAAATTGTACAGCGCAGGTTTGAAAAATGACTGAACCTGGGTTTACACGAATATTACCATTTCAGTTATTAAACTTAAAAACAGTGGGAAAATTGAGCAGTATTTGAGACCTACAATTGATAAAATCAGCAAGAAAACGTTCCGTTTCACAATTTATTCGATTTGGCTCAATGCGTGCAACGCTCAGTACCGTCGAAATCACACAGGAAATGCTTTCAAGCTACAGTGAAAAAAACTGGAACAAGGAGTGCGAAGATCAGAAAAGCGCGACTGCAACTCAACCAATACTGATTCGAACGAAAAAACGCAACAATGCAGGATGGGTTTCGCGGTCAACACCCAGCACCATCGGTCGGAGTTGGAAGAAAGAGAAGCAACGAATAAAGACACCAGTAGGTACAAAAATAAACGCTTTTTCCCTGTAAGGAGATGGCCATCAGGGTTGTCGTGACGTCACGCTCTGAAAGGCGTCGTCAGGCACTTGCGTCGAAAGGATGAGGTAAACGAAGAGTACAAACACAGCCGAATGTCTTGAATCATCTCTTAAGGTCATCGTCTTGCTGAACAGAACATCTTGAAGAATGCGAAGAAGAAGATCCGGAGCAGCTGTAGGAAAGCGAAACGTTTCGCAATTTGTTAATTCACATAAAATAATGCCAAATAGCAAATCTCAGACTTAAGTGGATATTATTATTTGCGGCCCTGATATCTAATTAGTACTTTTTAATGGACGCAAGCGTATCATATGCGATACCTATGATATTTAGTGGCAACAACGGTTTGATGATGTAAACGACAATTTCACATTTTCAATTTATTTTCATTAACAAGAGTTTACCAAACGTTCCAAACATCGAACATTGTTTTTAGCAAAAAGAGTTTAACATACACTTTAAAAGCTAAACACTCTTTAAAAGAGTCGACTAAACCTACTGACAATCTTCTATTTTAGCATAACGTTTTTCAAACGTTCTCATTTTTGGCAAAACGAAAAAAACAATTTTTGGTGCACACCATAGTTATTTGAAATCAAACATGTTTTTCTGGAACCAGCATCGGTCAGGACAAAATTTTAAACAAGAAGCAAGGAAGAAATTGCCATGATCATAAACAAAGTTTGTTTAGAAAATTTTCTTTAAAAAGCAGCCAAGTGTCTAAAGTTTGAACATTACAGAGCTTATGGAATATTCATTCTTCTGGTATAACACGCGCATGTGGGGAATAAAAGCGTGCAGCGATTCTTTCATCTTTTCAGTTTAAGCAAAAGAAAAGGTTATGGCAAGCTTTCCAAAGTTCATTTTTCTTTTTTATTTTAAAATCGTCAAAATTCTGCAGTTAGAAAGTCACTAACAACGAATGATGACTGACTTTTCCAAGCGGTTGATTTGAAATACCCGGTGTACGGCTGTATAGTATAACGTCACTCTCACAAAAAAAACTTTTGATTGTTCATTTATCCCCAAACCGGTTGTTTTTGAAACGCAACAGCCCCCACGCTCATATTTATAGAAATTTCGTGCGCATTTAGGGTGCTTACCTCACTTTTGGCATTGTACTTTTATAAACGAATTTCCTGACATCGACGCTTTCACTGCCAATGGTCAAAAACTGATCTTTTGCAAGAGTTCTTTTAAGCAGTGTTTGTTGTGTCTCACCTCGAACCAGTACAGCAGCCGGTGTCATTGCATATGTCGACTTCATTTTCAGAAAATTTATCATCTGAACTTGAACCTTGATCATTTTCTGATGTTGAGGAATAGTTGTCTTCATCACATTCGCCGTCGGATTCAGAGTTTATGGAATCTTCTCCAAATCTGCAGGTTTCCAAAAAGCTTTGGTCACTTTAAGCACGGTGCAACAGCGTATGAGCCAACACTTGGTTGTTTCCAATTTTGATCGAGTTAGTGTCTTTCCTTCATGATTGAAAGTAGCAGCTACGCAAAATTATGCAAAATAAAATGAGCAGACAAAGCAAATTTTGTGAGTGTGAATAGCATAAAACTCTTACAGTGAACTAATGCAATTAGAGTAATTTTAAAAAGTGTTTAACGAAAATTGCTCACCACAACCATTTTTGCAAAATTTACTATCACACCGTAATGAAAAAAACCCTCCACCTTCTTTCCCTTCTTTCGCGAAATATTCGTTGTATGGTGAGTGTAGCTCTGTACAGAAGTGTAAATTCTCCTGCGTCCATTGTCTCCTCCGTGTTAAAAGTCTCCTTCACTCGGCATTTAATCATGAACGATTCGAACATTGCGTCTTTGAGATTGTTCAGCTCCGGAGAATCGCCCAAAACCTATTTGAAAATATAGCTTTAAAAGTATTTTAAACAAATTTATCTTAATGTTTTTGTCGTTTGCCATTTATAATCTAGAAGTTGTGATTTTTTAACAGATCAAGTTTGCACTAAAATTTTGCAAATATACGTTATTATTTGAAATGTATATGACTGACTGAGCAAACACAAAATGTAGGGGTGTGAAATTAAACAGGCTTACTATTTAGTAAAACAAGATTATCCATATAACTTCATTTGAACAATGCAAACGTATGCGAATTTTATAAACGATTTCACAAGCTTTCAATATGCGCACCGCCTTTGGCACGGCTCAGTGTCAGCCATCTAAGGTGTAAGCCTTACACCAAGTCTGTAGGTCTAGCTCCTGCCAAACACACTGCAGAATGTTTTCGGTAACAGCAGCTGTCCTGAACAAACCGCGGGAATGACGTAAAACAACAGACGGTGGTGGGGCTGCAGTCCTGTGGCAAACTGGACTAGTTTTTAGCAATCATTTTTTCAAGTCCACTCTGGCTCCAGAGTAGTGACCCCTGACAAAACTCGAACTATGGATCAGATATCCTATTTTAGACGCACGTTGAGATCTTCAGCCATGTAACACAATCCGTGTATGTAACTATTGGGAACCGACAGGGAGGTGGTATGGATTTCTCTGCTTTGGCAACCCCTGCAGCTGAACCTAGCCTCAACATATTATCCACGCCTTGCCTTGGGAACCTTTGGGAGATGCGAAATGCGGTCTGCTAAGGACCGTGCAACTCAGTGACTGCAATCCTTGCCCGGCCTCACTTTAGAATTTTCTTAAAGCGATAATCCTCTCCTGAAGATGTTCTTCCACACATACAAAGTCGTCCAGACCCTTTGGCCCTACAGAAACGACCCTACTCTTTGAAATTTTTATGCTGCTTCCAAATTGTCTTCCAAACCGTCTTTTTTATGGAATTTCTTACAAATGCACACTGTGCAGTCTCGTTCGACTATGTTCGGGCATCCTTTAATGCACAAAAAGCCTATACACTGAAGTGAGTGCTGTTTCTGTGCCTGAAAAGATAAATTAATGAAACATAGAAGATGATAGTTATATTACTCTAAACACGACGCTTTTAAAATTTGAGATCATTTGAAAAAAATGTGTAGTGTGGCAGAACTTTTACGAGCGAGGATGATTGCTTTGAGAGAAATCAGTGGTGGCGTTTTTGTCATCGTCGTGGAATGAGTGATGAGAGAAGAAGCAGAGAAGAAGATTCCAAATAGGATTGGCGACAAAACACATCCTTGCTTTACGCCACATTTCAACTTAAAGGGAGACGAGAGAGCACCTTCAAATGAGATACGTGCTTGCATATCGCCACGCAACGACCTGAAGACTAAAGAGTCAGGCGGACAGCCGATATTTTGTAGATCGATGAAAAGGCTTTGTCTGCTGACCATATCAAATGCTTTGGCCAAGTCAACAAAGGCGACGTGTAGCGGACATTGTTGTCCACAACACGTCTAGATTTGGCGCAGTGAGAAGATCATGTCCGTAGTAGATCTGCTGCGACGTAAACCACATTGCGATTCTGGGTATAGCCTCTACGCAGGAGTTAGAATGAGAGATAACACGACCTTGACAAAGAGCTACCCAGTGTCATTCAAAAGAGAAATTCATTCTGTAGTTGTTGCAATCTCCTTCCACACCTTTGTTTTAACAGATTGCAATATGCTAAGTTATTGTTTGTAACAACTTTTTATGGTATTGCGGTCATGGACCCATGACAGACTGTGTTTCGTCGGGGAAGCATTCGGAAAAGCGACGTGAAATGAGCTAAATAGCGTTTACAGTGCGTTTAACGTGTTCAAGAGAAAAAAACCATAAGAAAGAACCATTTGTTAAAATGGCGTTCATTATAAAAGAACGCAGTGACTTTTACTTCTAAGTCCTGCACTGTTGTCATTAAAAACTTTTGCCCGATGATCTAAAACTCTGAAGAATTGTTCGCTGTGTGAATGAGTGAGAGGATTTTTCGATTTCATTCTCTTGCCGGGGGTTACTTGAAGATGCCATTTACTATCACGAAAAGTAAGTTACTGCATTGTACCTTTTTGATAAGAGCAATGATCACTTCCAAGCAGTGCACACGTCCGTCTCGCGTAATCCTCATTTTCGATTGAGCGATGAAGGCGCTATTCGGCTGAGGAACCCTCAGAGGATAGTCGAGATGATTCAAGAGATTCTTCAGTTGTTCGTAGGTAATATACTGGGTCAGGCGATCGTCGTACCGCTGCCACACCTGCGTGTTGCAAAATGGTTAAGCATTTTTATTCGCAATGCAGAGAAGCAGGGAAGCTGTGAATTAGTTTGTTTTCCGGTCGAAAAAACTGCAAATTAGTGTTTCGGACGTATCGGTTTTAATGCGACAACTACGAGATAAAAAATGTTGCGACCTGCACCAAAAAGATGTTAGCGAAATTGGATGAGCTCATGTTTTTTGAAAAAATGTTACGTTTTGTGCGCGGCTGGTTTAACGCAGTAGATCGCCCGTGATTTATTTACAACTGAAATGCATAGGTAGCAGCTCATATCAAAAGAAAATCGCATCAAAATTAAAAAACAAAAGCTTGTTGTTGGAAAGCGACTAGAGGAACTTCCAGTGCCAACTTTATCGATCAAATTTTCGATCATTAAGTGCAAAACAGATGCACCTTCTTGCGCTTGGATCGGCTGCGAACCGCATGTGCGTTTATTGCGCTTCACACAGAGACTGCTACAGAAGCAATTGTCATCAACACACCTCAAAAAACTGCTCAAAGTCATCCGCTGTCAGGGGCTCGGCGCTTTCCCGTGTGGCGACCACAAAATTTTCGAGGATGATGGCGATGTACATGTTGACGACAATCAGGAAAGTGATCATCACGTAAGTTACGAAGTATATCACCCCTGCAATGAAATGTTTCTGGTTTAGCCAAATTCGGTTGAGTACAAACAAACACATAGGCGAGGCAACGGTGCCTTGTAACCTCAAAAACTAACAAACACATAAGCAACAAAAAGAGCTGCACCAACACTTCTTTCGCAAAACTTGCGTGTGTCAGCGGTTTGATTTACAGCTTCTAATAACGATCGAACAAAAAAGAAATCAGAACACAAAACAATGCAGTATGCGCTGCGTTGCCGTCATGACATTTTTTGTCATAAAAAAAGGACTGCGCTAAGCATTGGTCACCTAGGATAGAATTTCCGCAGTTGCTAGGTGACCCGTCTACTGGGTGAGCATCACAGTACGGCTCTTCGTCTCTTAGTATTGGTTCAATGAAGCGATCCCAGCTTTCTGAAGTCGAAACCTAAGACAAGATCAAAAGTTCTGCGATAAGGAAAATCAAAGCACAGATTCTGTAACCCAAGCGACAAAGCATCCGAAATGTTTGCCGATGTGGCAATCAATACAACAAGCAAAAAACATGAAAAATAGCGAAACGGCGACTTACTTCAAACAAAACAAGAAAAGCATTTGGAAATGTTTCGAAGTTCAGCAGATTGTCAATGCCAGCAATCTTTTGTACGTGGGGAAACTGCGACATTCCAATAATGGCGTAGATGAACATGAAGAGGAAGAGGAGACACCCAATATTGAAAAGAGCAGGAAGAGACATCATCAGTGCGAACAGCAACGTACGAATTCCCTGCATAAAGAATATTTTTATACAACTTCATTCAATAACGTGATTTCTTCCAGGAGAAATTGGCTGCGAAAAGCTACACTATGATGTTGACAGAAAGCAATAACAAGGCCTCATGTGGTTATCACGTTTTTTGACGCAGCCGACCCAATTTATCGACGTTTTGTACCAACCGTTGTGAAAAGACTTACTTCGGAGACCATGATTTAAATCCGTCGTAAATTTCTTACCTTCGCTTCTCGTATCAGTCGTAGGACTCTGGTGACCCGGAACAATCGTATGATGCGGAAAAGAGTCGGTTGAACAAAGTACTGAGACAGCACATCACTGAATCCGGTCGCTGCAGATAGGCAGTTCACTGAATCGTCATTGTGAGGACGGTAGTTAGAGGGAAGAAGTATACAGATTATAGGTGAGCGTGCAGGAATGGATCACATCACAAAGAAACATGGTATTCGCAGCCGCAAGCAACATCAAAGACAGCTCAAAAACATATTTGTTCAGCACAGCCATTTGGCGCCATCCGACCAAACGTGTTATATTTAGAAAGACTTCTATCACGTTTTGCCTTTCTTATGGCGATGGAACTACAGTACGTGACTGCCATGCAGAATGCAGATGCGCTCTTTTGCAAAAACTTGTTGTGGAAAAAAATTACAATTATTTGTGCTTCGTCCAGAATAACTGCAAGAAATTTCAAGAACATCAAAGTGCGTTTGCAGCATGCTATCACAATTTTTGGCTAAATCGGTTTCAAGGTAAATCTTAGAAAGACGTATAGAAGACAGAAGTGTAACTGGCAAGCAAATCACAGACAAATTTTAAAGGGCATGCAAATGCACAAGTCAAGCACAGAAATTCAGGAATTAAAGTGTTTCTGTTAGTGCTAACGTAGTGAACAATGCAAAGAATTGCAAAGAGCACAGGTTTAACTTATGAAGTTTCAAAGAAACACAACACACCTAAAATAGAACATCATGTATTCAACAAAAAGTAAAGTTATTGTTTTTTTCAGTTAGCTCATGTCGTTTTCAACAAAGTATAAGTTTAGTTTATTTGGCTTGAGAGCCATCAAATTACCAAAAAACGTTTAAAGCTTTCTTGCGCGTAACCTGTCGCTTTTCGCTCGATGGTTCGAGTTTTGAACGTACTAAGTTTTTTTCGCAGTAGTTTTCATTAGAATCAAATTAATAAAAAACAGGCACTATTTTTCAGAAGCGCATAAAAATTTTCCCGGAATATGTTTAAAATTATTTAGAGTTTCACCATACAGTATTTTATAACGCACCAAATAACGTTGAAGTTCTAAGTGATTTATAACACGCAATATGCAGCAATGCATGTGGACTAGTAAAGGCTGTTTTGAGCACTTTTCACTGCAAAACTTTCAAGGAAACCAACAACAATAACAGAAAACCTTTACTTTTCTTCCTAGCTGTGTCGAATATATGTGAAGCAAGGAATACATTTTTTGCCCAATGATTGCTCTTATGGTTGTGATAGTTATAAGTGTCTACCTTACAAATCATATCTGTCCACCAGACAAATCGAATCCGTTCGATTAATACCAGATGGAGATGCTGAGAGTTGGAGATGAATAGTAGATTTTTCTAAACTTAAAATTCATCAACAACAAACAACTCAAATTTACTCACCTATCAATGAGACGATAACCACAAAAAAGTCGAAAACGTTCCAGGGGATTGTGAAATAGTAAAATCGAAGGCCAATTAACTTCAGTATCGCTTCCACAACAAACAGCGCTGTAATTCAACATTTAACAAGTATTTTTAATCCAAAAATTATTAAAGTGGAGCACGTAACATAACAAAACGGGGTGCATGTCACATTCTTGTGGAAATTTTTTCAACTCAGAAGAAACTCAACAGTCACTTTTTACCATCGGTGACCTTCTATATGTCGTGCTTAGTGGATTGTTTCAACGCATGTTTTCATACAAAAAATAAAAATAAGTCCGAACAATTGAAAAACAATCTCTTCAAAAATTGGAGCAGGCTTACTTCATAGTAGATAACAATAGTTCTAAATGCATTCCATAACTTGTATTATTTTGAAAAATAAGTTTGTGCCAGATTTGTTTTTCAAGATATGCAAACCGTTGGAAAGGATGTAAACTTAGAAGTCATATTCAAGCAACTATTTTCAGAACGTCCAATACGACTTGGTTAAAATCACTGGTATTTGCATTTTGGTTACTGATTAAACTTTACTATTATAATAATAATAATCGAGGGCTACTAGCATCTTAATGCAAGGACTTACTTATAAACCCAAGGTTGAAGTACTGCAACCAAACAGTCATCTCGTGGGACATGTCGTGGTGTTCAACAGCCATCACAACCATGTTGAGCATTATGAGAGCCATTACCGTCATTTCAAACTTTCTTGATGTCACAAGGTTGTAAACCTGAAATTTACCAAAATTCAAAAGAGTCTAAACGGCACAGCTGTGGTTTGTTTGTTGTAGATGATCTCAATGGCCATTGTGTTTTATTTCACATCTAACGCCAAATATTGCAATTTTATGCATTTGAGGATCGCAGTTCATGCTTGCACCACTGTTAGTTTTCGACTGCGTAAGCAGCGTAAACGTCTGTTCTGTTGAACGCTATCTGTCGTCGATAAGGTGTGGAAGTGTGAAACAAACTCTTACAGTGACTTGGAGAAGACTTGATCTGGTGGCGACGCGACGCGATCGTGCAGTAACCGCAATCATTCAACTTGATGTACAGAAATGCTGAAGACTGAACTTTATTTCCAAGATTGAAGCAATCGCATGTTTAGCTTTCGGCAAAACATAGCTTTTTGTCTTAAGTTCATCACGCGATTGAAAGATGTGGCTTCAGAAATATAGGAAAATAGTTGCAAATACTATTTCCCCAAAATCTAAGATCTCTGGCTTTATCACAATTGTTGAAATCTCAACAGAGTGTATGCCAAGCGCATTCTTTCACTCCATACCAGGCACATCTCTTGGCAAACTACAGTGTAAGCTCACAAATTAGAGCAAGTGTTAATTTACTAAATAAAACCGCTTATCAAAACGTGAGACGTGTCCGGTGCAGAGGCTGAAACAAACTGTGTGGTGTAAGTTAAGACATAAGGTGAAAGAAAATTCAGCAAAAGTAGGTTTTGCTTCAAAAATGAAATCGAAGCATTTTTTGTGAAAAATTTGAAACTGTAGGCTGTGACTTATGGCACGAAGCTTTTTCAGGAGCGGCTTAAGTGGCTGCTCGATAAAATTTTACGAATGCTCCAACTCAAGGTACTTGGGATTGTTATTCTTCCGGTACAAGTAAAACAAACTTGGAATTTCAGCAAACAAATTGTGAGAAGAGAACTTACGCTATTAGCGAACTTATTGTTCGGTCGAGGAATTGGTTTTTTCGGTGTTTTTGATTGCATCTGTTTCATTGCGTTGTAGTATTTTCGTTGTTCCTCTGTCATCAGCACTCCGCTTTCTTGGTCTACGAAACATTGATCATTGTACGTGAACATCGCGAAGCATGTCAACTTTTTCTAGCTGGCAAACAGTTTCCAAGTTGATGAAAAATGTAGTTAGCACCTAACAAGACATTCTTTGGAGTGACTTTCTCTCGCTGTAACATATCACTTCTGGAATGCGGCAAACACAAGCAAGTTAAAAGCATTGACATCGCTATAGGCACTTCCATAGAAGTTGAAGCAAAAACGAGTTCATTGTCAATTTATCAAGCAAAGCAGAGCAAAATTTTCGCAGCAATCATGATTTTACCTTTTGATTTGGTCTTTTGTTGATTGAAATTGTCGATGATGACCCCAATAAAAAGGTTCAGAGAAAAAAAAGCACCGAAAACAATGAATACGCAGAAGTAAATGTAATTATAGAAAGATGCTTCGTACACAGGCTGTTCTTCCACTCCGGTGACGTCAACAGCACTTTCCATAATTTCTAGCCAACCATTGAACGTAGCTACCTGTGAAATTTTGCAGTTTTGTCATTAATTCATTTCAACGTTCTCGCAATCCAAGATTTTGAGGAATCTTATTCACTGAACGCTCCTTGCATGTTTTATTTTCGTACCTTCATGTTCCGAAGCATGCAACTTCTAAAATCTCGCTTATCGCAAAGAAGATTAAATTATTTGGAATACTTAGTCAACCTAACATTTTCATGTTGAACTTGTGTAATTTGTTTGAAAACATTTCTATTCATATTACATCTTTGAAACCGACGTCAACCTAGTCTTGACATTTCAAATATTTCTTTCAGCATTTCATTAATCCAGTGCCTTCGTACAAAAAACGAATTTACTTACTTGCATTAATACAAGATACCCTCGCAACGCACTGTCAAAGTTGATGTTTGGAATTTGCCAGTTAATATCACTTGTGTTTAACCTGAGAAAAAGCTTATTTTTTAGGCTTATCAAATGTAGCGCCATCAATTTACAAACATAGCTGAAAAGAATGTGGACTGGACCATGCAGCCGGAGAGGAACCATACAACAAATAGCCTTGTTTAAACACCAGTTAATTCGAGCAACTTTTGAACAGATACTGTGTTTGCCAATCAGATCGTATTGAAACAACATTGTTAATACTTTGCGTAACTGCCATAAATGCACGTATTTAGCAAGCTCATAATTATAGTAGTCAGGTTTTCCAAAACGCATGAAGTTTTAGTGAAGCCATACGGAATAAAAATCATACATCTTATTTAAAAATTCTCAAGCCAATCTAACTAGTATAGGATAGATGCAGTCATTCAATCAATAACAAAATCACAGTTCAATTGCTTCAGTCAGTCAAGCCCTGAACAGAGTAACTTACATTTCGCTGCACATCAGGCATTCCGTTTTGTCCCGCACAGCTGGCAAAAACGTTATGGGATCGATGCCAGAAACAGTTTTATCGCTGTTCAAGTACTGGATCAATTGCGTGTTGTTTCGCGAACACAATTCCTCCAGCGTCTTGTTCGAATAACTTGACGGCAGATTGACGGGGATCGTATCGTTGGGTGCAAACCTTCTTGGCAAAATGTCGTTGGTCGGCAGCGCCACACACCTCCCCAAACGCCCAGCAAATAAATTGACTCCGAGGATGCTGGAAAATAAAAAAGCACCTGAAAAGTGGCAGTGCAGCATTTTGGGGTGATTTTGGTTAAAGAAGTGATTCTTATTTTTTATGATCCTTTAATCATTTTACTATTCTAAAAAAACTTTTGCGCAAAAATAAAATAGACGCAACATAGATTGATCTCTGCTCAATCGCAAACTTCGTATACAGTTTTTGGAATACAACGCTGTTTGAACAGTATAGGTACGAACAGACAGAAAGTCTTATAGCAGGGTTCTATTCTTTGAATTATTACCGATGACTTACCTGAAAATCAACCAGAACATGACACAAATTAACGATACGTGTGCGATGGATGGTACGGCTCGTATCAAAGCATCCACAACGATCTATAAACAAACAAGGTCGTTGTCGTAAAGGTCGTTGCTGCATAACAGACTCATCTGAGCTGGTCAAAGCTGCAGACTTTTTACTATTCAGAAAACCGCAAGCAAGCTCCAAACTGATTGACCACTACCCGATGAAGGCAAAATAACAAGTTCTACGAAATTCTTTCGGCATCGGTCATGTCACGCGATCGAATCGTCAACAATCAAACTGCACCCAACAATGCGCCTCCGTCGTCAGTGCAGCACCAGTGTTTCGACGGCGGTTTGACAGGCAAAGTGCTGGTGCTTGAAACGACAAGGACAAGGTTGATCTTTTACCTTCATTCCTTCAAATCTCGACAACGCCCGCAGTGGCCGCAAAGCGCGAAACGTCCGAAGCACTCGCAGCGCGCTCAGATTGCTTTGTGAACCCGAGAGTGTGAGGTTGAGGATTGAAATCTTTAAAAAAATGAAGAAGCTTTAGCATTACTTTGAGAATTTTGAAGGAATACAGACGAAAAATTTTTGAGGAGCAGGTATTATTTTTGAAGTGAAAAGTAAAAAAGTCTTCGATATTTGTTTAATGAAATATGCCCTCTCATCAGCCCAAGCGTACGGGCATCGAAAAACAAGTGAAAAATTTCTGGTTCAAAAATCTGGAGGAGACCGTTCCCCAACCCATGGAGGCACGACGTTACTGAAAAGAACTTACTGTTTTGTAGTGCAGCCATTTCGGATGCTTTTTTATCCACAAATCGAATCAACACATTAAACCGGCTGTTCGTTAAAAATAAAAACTGATTTTAAATCGGCATAGAATTCCCATAATCCTTGTAACAGTCACTTCCGCAAACATGTGTGTATGCCAATTTTTTCATAGAAACATACCTGATGCCTCTTATATATTGAATTCTTAGCAATAGCTATTTCGGTGCTATATGGTAAACAATTATACGCACGAATGTACCTGGGGCCACATCTGTCAAAAACTTGGATTTTTTGTAGACATCATGGAAGTGCAATGCTTTGCCATTAAACATTTCTAGAACGTAGAGTGACATTTGACAAGTTTTCGTTAAAGATGCAGCTTACCGTTACGATCACGAAGTCCAAAATGCACCAGGCGTTTGTGAAATACTTTTTCAATCCATAACCAATCCACTTCAGTATCATTTCCAAAAAGAAGAAAACGCAGCAAAAAATATCAATGATATGTACAAAATTCTTCATGGCAGGATTGTTGTCAATGTGAACGTCTTCAAAGGCCTAGTTAACATGTCAATTGCCAGTCACTGCAGCACCACTTTTTAGATTAAACCTGCATATTGTTAACTATTGTAATACTGTAGAATGCGCACGAAAAATGCAACATTATTGGGAATAAAAGCTTATTTGTTCGCATTGTTTTTGAAACATGCGACTATTTGGGAAAAAAACACATTTTCAATTTTCTCCTCAAAGAAAAATTATTTCCAACAATGTCTTTGAAAGATTTGATTTCCAACAACCACTTTGAACCAACTGAATACGAACTCATCAGCGCTGTATGATTTATATGGCGAAATTAATTTTGTAAAAATCAAATATGCTCCAGCTGATGCCAAAATTGTGAAAACGTGCAAAAGGATGATGGAAAAAGTTGCATCAACCTGATTAATGTCACGAATGTTAACAACAGCGTTTAATTTTTGTAGTTAACATATGCAACAACACGCGTTGCTTGGCATCAGCTTCTAATGTGCTAAAGTTTTTTTTTTAATTCTTTAAACAGTGAAATACTTTATTCGCAATAATGAAATTTCAAGAATGGCTGCAGAACTTCATGCCTTGATATGAAATGTCTTTTAATGAAATTAAAATGAAACAGAATTGGGTATATTTCATTCCTATAAACAGTTGAATATATTATAATGAACGAAGTTGCTCAAAAACAACATTAAAAATTCACATGAACCTAATATACTGTATTTAAATTGAATAAAAGCCAGTTCAAAGAAACATGTTGAAATCCACACATTTGCATACATACTGTAATGTTTATTCATGATACGCTAAACAACAAAAAACTTAACAATACTCACTAGGGTTACACTGCTTAATAGAATGCAGAAAATGACCACGTGATCAAAGTAACGGTGGACCACCACCTTATGAGTGAAAGAGCGGATTCTGAACCAAGCTCCCTCTTCCAGTGGTTCACCAGGGAGGAAAGGTAAGCATGGGTCAAGTTTGTCTTTCTGTATAAGAAACAAAGTTGTCGGGCAACACTTGATGTAAAAGTCGCTCATTGGTAAAAAATTAGGTGCCTTATGACCTGGGATTACAAAACCTGAGATTTCACTTTTCTTTCGTAATTTTAGGTCTGGTTGAAGTTCACGGTGAACCAGAAACGATAAACAAAAAACTCTTTTGCACTTTTGTCACAATTCACTCCGTTTGTGCTCATTTTCGAGGAAAATAATTCTTTTTGGGCAGCCTCTAGCTATAACCAGCTATTATGCGTATGAATTTTGATATAAAGCCTACTTCTTCGAAAAATCCAAGGCGCTCACCCCATAATGTGTCATTGGTTTAATCTATAGTTCACGTTTGGTTTGATAGTGTGAGATAAGTAAGTGTTGATGTTTTGACAAGAAGAGATTTTCACGCAAAAATAAAGCTTTCAAATTCGTAGAAGAACCAAAACTGAAGCAGACCGTGGAAAAAACTTAACGCAAGTGCCTGCATTTGTTTTTTACTCAAACAAAAATCTATTGGGATTATAACACAGGTTCTAGTAAGCTATGTGCAGGAAACCTTTTGGTCATCGTCACAGCTTTCAGCTTTTTCTTCTTCAACCTCTTCTTCTTCTTCGTCTATTTTAATAGAATCATTGCACGAGTCAAGTGAGGCAAGACTGAATATCTAGAAACATCATAGCAAGAATTAAGGTTTTAGGCGGAATATGCCTGTGTGTTTGCAATTAGCATTACATATAAATAACATGTTGACAATAAAACGATTATTTAATCTATAACTGCGATGTTTAAGTTTTTATTCCCTTACAGAAAATTAGCCTTAGATGAAGCAACTGAGACTTGGCTGAAAAGCAAACGATGTGGAAGGAGCTTTGTAGTTAAAACGGGTCAAAGAAATTGCAACTAAAATGTTTTTGCTGGTATAAACAAAATTATAGTTTTCTTACAGGGTAAATGGTTTAGGAAGATGTCCACTAAACTTCAAAAATAGTTTTCTACAGTTTGGTTAAGAAATGACTTACCTTGGCTGGACTGTGAACGGTGTCTCGCTTTTTTTGCAACCGTGGTGAAACATTTCCGCGAGGTTTGCCCGATGTCTCTTCAGAGACACTGATGGCGCTCTCGCGTCGTATACGAGGAACCGACGAAACAGAATGTCGTCTGCAAGAGTGACGCCGAACCCTTGACAGACCGTGAACATCAGAATTTGACGTCAAAGCGTTTGCAACTGACACCTCATGGTCGCCTTGGCCGTCATGTGTTTGACTGCATTCGGAGATCCTTTCTGACGCAGTATTTCCGTTTTGTACGGGTTGGCGGTGCCTTGACGGATGGTGCCGATGAAGTCTGTTACTGTGCCGGTGATGATGATGTCTACGGGTTCTTCGCTTTTCCGTGTTTTGCTGTTCAATCGCTTCGTCCGCATCGATCTTGGTGCTAGAAGACCGGTGAGCGTGACCGTTACTGGTGGCGGTTGTGATCACAAGGGTATCGGTTTCGGCTGGAGCTTCAGACTCTTTAAAAGCATGACAAGTGCAGGAGTCGGGTTATTGTATTTCTGCAAAAAGCTTCAACTTTTTATCAGAAACAGAACAAATAACTCAGGCGACCCTGTGTCAGTAACTGATCTTGTTTGCAAAGACATAATGGCACATTCGAACATTACGTGAAATCAACTTTATATCAAAAATTTCGAAAGTCTAGGCCAACCTTCATCAGCTAGGTCGTTTGACATTGATGGTTGTGCCACTTTTAACTTGCCATTTCTCACTCCATTATCAAGGTTTCTCATTTCGACAAATGCTGGAATGCTATCGATGATCTTTGCCGGTGAGCTCCTCACACCAAGCTTCACCAGAAGGCAGCAGTATGTCTACAAGCACACCACATTTGTCAAACTGAATTTGGCTGCAACAAATAAACTTAAAATGCTCACAACACTGCTGTAGAATGAAATGGCATCTTCCCGGATCCCTTCGATAAGGATTTGCTACACACGGTAGTGGCCAAAGTGGGCCGGTTGCGCCGGGTTGCCCGGCAGTTAGTGCCCTATATTTGAATGTGGCTTCCCGGTTTTTGTTTGCTTCACCCAGAAAACACGAAAACCTGGCAATGCAACTGTTGCAACAGCAAGTATGGTCTGATCAAGTTGAGAGCAACAGGGCGAAAAAAAATACTCACTTTTTAGCACCACTGTGTGTCAGTCACTACGTGCTTAGTCACCACCATCATTTGCTCTGTTCGAATCAATGATTCATTTCATATGAGGTGAGGTAATTTACCTTTCTTTGTTGAATTTTCTCTAACGAATCGTTTTAATTGATAAGTTCCTCTGCTTTAAAGTGCTATCATTTTGACGTCTTGAGTTGTCCGATGTAAAGAAGCGATCGATTGGAATGTCTTAGATGTGTCATCACCGAGTAATGTCAACCTCTATCTACCGCCATTGGTGCATGGCCGTGTTTCGTTCGTCGTTTTTACGAGTAAGCCTCACAATGAAAATCTACTAGAAGTTATTCTGCGCCTTTAATTGAATTCCACTAGCGATATAGGAAGTGTGAAAGATTAAACAGCCACGTTAAAACCCGCGATTTTAGCAGAAAACTACAAGAAGAATAAGAAACTTTCATCCTCCGCAGTACGGTCTTCACGTATGAGATCACAGAAAGGATCCGCCACTGGTCACATTGCTAGTGCAAAAGAAAATGCTACTCTTGGTAAGACCAATATCATGAAACTTTTTGTGATTTTATCACGATCTTTTCTAAGTGATTCTCCACTCAGCTTGATCTTTACTCAGCTTGCTACTGGTCCGAAACAACCAATTTCTGCTTGTGTTTTTATAGTTGCAAAAGCACCAAAACCTTTTCTACAAGCGTAGCTGTCAGAGGTACACTTTTAAACTGAACGTTGTGATTGTTGCATTCTTTAGCGAGCAACAAGCAACCTTTAGATGAACAGTTCCAACCTGCTTTATTAAAAAATATTTACAAAACAACGTATACAAGGACACCTGAAGTGCACTCATACAAATATCTTATAGGAAATTGTGGGAGAATGCTCAAAGAAGAGGAAATTTTTCAACACAACAAATAAGAAAATAGACAATTAAAATGTCAGCTGAATTCGGAGTTCGACGAGGATACGAAAACTTTGTGCTTACATACCCGCACAAACGTGCACTACTCATATTTTAAGAAATACTTACGTCTAAAGGAATTTGAGATAAACGCTTCTTTACTTTCCTTCCCCACAGAACCACGTGCCGCAAAGCTGCCGATATGCTGTTTTTTTCTGTTGTAGGTTGCTGCAAGGCGTCTCCACTTAAGGAATTCAGCAGCAGTGCAATGAAAAGGTTGAGTATCTAAAGTTCATATATAAAATATAGAGTAAATGAGACAGATGAAGACACCTTTTGTACCCATGCAAAAATATTTTATCAAGTTAAATTTTTCCCAAGGAGGCAAATTAAATGTAAATTATCAAATGCTTGCATAACAGGAGCGCAAACAATTGTTTTGTGAGGTATACATTCGCCTAAATCCCTATGGGAGCGCGGCGGTAGAAATGTAAACTAAGTTAAATAAAGTCTTGGTGTAGTGCAGTACAAAGCGTGTTGCTTCTGTACCACACTACCCAAAAAACTAAAGAAAAGCAATGCTCTTGATCGCTTTACCACCAAGTTTCCAATGAGGTAGACCAGGATGAACAATGGAATGCACACGCCTGGAGATGCCACGTTCAAGCAGTTGATCATGTTTTCAACCCATTCTCCACATTGAATCCGGAATACAACCATTACCGCGTGTGGAAAATCAACGAAGTTCCAACGAGGTTGATTATCCTGCGTCGTTGCCAAAACCGATGGTTTACTTTACAAGATAATCTGTCTGCCTCGATTTTTAGACAACGTGATTTGCGTTTACGAAAATTGACAACACAACCTGAAATTCAACTTGCCTGGTAGTATTCGAGATACGAAGTCCGCAGCAGTTGCATTCCGATCAAGGCAAATATGAACATGACCAGGATGAAGACTATTGTTAAGTGCCACAACTTGCCAACGGTCGTCCCGATCATTGTGAGTAGTTTGTTGAGCGTAGGCCATTGTTTTGCGAGTTTCAGAATCCGCATCTGTGTTTTGACGGCAGTGTCATCTTATGCCAGTGTAGCAAAGACACTCCTAGGAACGCGGCAACTACGCCTGAACTGCTTTTGTGGAAAACGGTTACCAGCATCGGGAAAGATGTAGCTTTCACTTACAATCAACACGCAGTTGCCTTAATCGCTGTCAAAGCTACTCAAGGAAATAATAAAACCAATAATTAGGCGTGTTATTCATACTTCTCGTCGCATCCGTGATTCTTGCCCAAGTTTACTACTTGGAAATATGGATTACGTAGCATGCTCCAGCGCGAAGGCACGCCACCGAGGCATATTATCTTGACAAACAAATCCACGGCAAGAGAATCGCCGGCTGCAGAAATATGCGTTTTATTAAGTCCACCTTCTTGTGCAATTCTTCTGGTCCTTATCAAGGCCACTTTGATTGAAGCAATCATTAACGAAATGATAGGTGTCACTACAAGCTTCACATTGTTCATTGTTCAATGCTCTGAGCACACGTTATATTAAAAAGCTGCTACGCTCCTACTTACCAGGCGAAATGCTCTCAAAGCAGACAAACCCTGCGTTGTATCGAGAACTAATTCAAGGCAGCTGAAGAAAACCACAAATGCATCAAAGAGATTCCATCTTTGCCGAAAATAGATGTACGGGGTGAGACCAATAATCTTTAGGACCATTTCAACAGTGAAAACAATTGTGAAGAACTGAAATAGAGTTATAGCAGAGTTTTTATAAAAATTACCAACATAAAAATGTAGAAAAGTTAATTAATTGCGAGAAAGCGCACTCTCATAATAAATGAATTCTGCGTTGATGGACAACGGTATGTCTTCTAAAGATTACTACAATTTAGACTTCAGTGTTAGATACGGAGTCAATTGGTAACCAGGAGTTGTTGATTTGCAATGAAACGATCTTGCAATTTCTAATTTACGTAATTTTGCGCTTGATTTATGCAATTTAAGCTGTCGGTTCTCAAATCTGCGGACGCTGCAGTGAGATGGTTATCTTGAGCAGCAAATGATAAAACCCAAAAAGTAACAAATTTACTTGACAGAAAAAACATCGTTTCTACCATCGAATGAAAGTGCGCCTGCGATAAAGACCCATGTAATAAACTTCGTACCTGACAGAATTTCGCTTTTGCAAGCTACAATTGTGTAACCACTATTGTACAACCAGATAGAAATTCAGCAAAATTTACATCAGCACAGCTAAAGATTTCCTAGTGTTTTATGACATACATTAGCCAACTAAAAGTGTTCGAAAACGATAAAAAATGGAAAAGATTATGCCATCCGCCAATTACTGTTTCTTTAAGTTGCTGCAGAGAAACTAGAGAAGGAAATGAAGTCATAACTGCGGAGAATAAAAATCACAACTTAGGAAGGAAGAAAATTTGATACTGTTAGCAATCTATCAATGTCCGGGTAGCACTCATTCAAAATAACTGTGTAATTTTTCCACTTTTAAAAATATTTGCAGCTTTGGTGTAAATTTATCAACATTTTTAAATTTCAGCTCAATTTTATTTTATCTTTTTGCTTCATTGTATGATTACGAAGTTTTTGCTTTTATATAGTTTCCTAATTTTCGTTCAATCTGACCTTTTCTCATTTTGTGCTTTTAGACTGTTTTATTTATTTATTTATTTTTCTTCTTTAAGTCGTGTTTTATTTGCAGTGTTAGTTGACTGCTATAGAACTCTCATGTCTGTCTATGTCCATATACATAGGTACTGCCAATATTATCGGCCATATTTCAGGTTGGTGTTACGATTGGAAAGCGTGCTACAAATAGCTACGACCAGTAAAACGCCTCGAAGACAGCCTTACATCAACATTATTAATCAGGACCCTTCGCAGAGCGTCAGTGTGTTAAGCTGTGACTTACAAAGCTTCATGGATTCCATCTGGATGATGTTTTGAGCTCTTGAACATGTTCCTAATAACTGGCAATACGTCCAACAACATCACTGATATTTGTTGTTTCGCTTGCTGTATCTAGTAGTCACCCATCGCTTATGTTCAATGTTGTCAAGTGTTCTGCGGCTTTAACGTTCTTGTCTGCTGCGTAATAGAAGGCTTAGAGTTGACTTTACATCCGCTACTTCGCCTTGTTTTGGATCTGTGACCAGTTAAGACCATCCACAGACGCACCGCGTGGTTGTGTCAATATGTTTTCGCAAGTACGTTATACCACTTTTCTGTAGCCTGCTGCAATGCTTCTCTAACTTTTTTTCGTAAAGGCACACTAATAAATTCTGGATTTGGCCGCGGCACACCTGCTTTATGAAGGCGAAAACCTACAATTACGTTAAGATGAACAGTGTAAATGCAAAGCCTCATGGACAAAACATTTTATATGCATGTTGCCAAAGCGTGACATTTTAGCGGCACGCTTCAGCCTCTTTCGAGGCACACGGTTTGGGAAACTCTGGCCTACTAAACTCTTATTTACTTGCTTGTTACGTTACTATACCCTTGATAGATTGTTTTGTACAGTTGTCCCGCAAAGGCATTTGCCTATCCTTTGCAGGATGGGTAGCTGGTTATGCATTCTTGTCAATTAATTATTCACATCTGGTTAGCTATGCTACACTGATTGTGAATTTTATTTTATTTAATACTTTCATACACTTCGCATAGCTGAAGATGCTTGCTCTGAATGCAAAATATATACTCTGATAAAATCAGAGTGTCTGGTTATTGGCTGTGAAAGGATTCCTTTTGATAGATGTTTTTTTTTGTTTGTGATAGTTTTTCAATAAATCTTGATTTTTTCACCAGGCAATTATATTATTGTTTGAGAAGTGAAAGAATTTGCAACATTAGAAGTTAACGAACTTCATCACTATTTGGAGTACGTACGACACAATTAGTTCAAGTGCAATTGCGAAGCCTCGTGTTATTGAGCAAGAAAAACTTTCGTTTGAATGTAGGTGGTATAAACTTAATGCAAAATGTGCACGTTACCCACCTTGTTTGAATTAGGACTGCCTTACTGATGCATCTCGGATAATGACAAAACAAACTGTAGCCTCGCAGCGAGCTTCTGAGGAATCTGCCTGCTTGTTTCTGCTTTCATACTTTTGCGATGATTAGAACTTGCACGTATCTACTATTCCACAGTTGTAAGCCGCAAAAATGGCGCAAGTAAATCGACCACAATTTATTGCACAGGCAAACTAGTTTTGCGTTTGTCTTCAGTCCTTATCTAAATAGAGTCTCAGAATATGATGTATTATGAGGGACGTTTGTCCGTAAATTGCAACTGCTTCTTAACCGAAAATATTTGAAAGCTTGAATGGTCCTTGCTATTTCTTCAGTCAAACTAAAAGATAAGAAAGGTAAAAACTTACCAAATTTGCGTTTTCCAACATCTTTGCAAAGCTTTCTTCCATTGGGTGATGCTCGATGCACAAAAACAAAGTGTTGAAAACAATGCACAGGGTGATGAACAAATCGGTAAACGGGTTCAGTACCACGTTCTCCAAACTCTCTCGAACTTTCTGAAATAAAAGTATACAATGAATTACGTCAGAGAGACAGAAAAAGTTAGCCAGTGCTACTGGTTTTCTGTTTCAAAGCGTAATTGCACCGTGAAATATCTCATCGAATTGAGCAGTGAGACCAAGGTACAATTAGTTTGTGTTCGTGATTGCGTTTTTCAGACGCTAATGCCTGACGAAGCTATTGCAACTTACCACAGGCGAAATTTCTATTTGCGACGGTTAGTCGCACTATACAGTAAGTTCATATATCGGCGCTAACAGACCGCTAAAGTTACCACCGACTTACTCTCCATCCAGCCGGGCAGCAGTTCCATTTTGCAAAAGCGTTGAGGAAGATTTTCCAGAACCTTCGCCATTTTCTACGAAGCACTTCACCGAACTTTGGGCCAGCTCGTTTTGATCGATGTTCTGCAAAATTCCAAAAGATTAAAGGCATACTGTGTTGCTTGTTGCCAGCAGTGTCATGATTATGTTCAGTAACGCAAATATGAAACACTTGTTCAACGCGAGGTTTGCGTTACTCGATTTGACAATGCGCTCCAGAAGTTAGCACGCACGATCATTGTAACGTCACTTCATGCCACTCCGTTGGGCGATTCACTTCTGAACTAATAAACTAAGCTTGCAAAAAACCTTCTTAAAAGTTATATCAAAACTTTTCGCAAAAGTGGCTCTGGTTCTCATGTAGCGTTAATGGCCTCTGCTACTCATCGATGTGTGAACACTGAAGCATGATGTGTTCTGCACATGTACAAATGAAATGATGATAACGTATTAATATCATACCTGCTAGTTGCGTTATCTCGTCTGAGCCATTGCTGGAACCATCTGTTTTTGTCTGCACATAAACAAGATGTTCAGCTTTACCCACGTTCGAACAATAAATTTTGTCAAAGGCGTTACAGCATTTCCCCAGTGAGCAACATTCAAGCACATGGTATACGTAACACCTGTGTTACTAGTGGGCAGAGGCAACACGTTGCGCTTACAATGGGCTTTGCTTATTTCAGAGGTTTAATTATGCTGTAACGTAGCTGCAGCTAGCTTTTAACGCAGCGAATCGCTAGCGATAACGTAGCTTCAGTCAAACGACTAAAATCCCTTCGAATTGCGGCTCGTGCTTACTGGAAAGTATGTGACGTCTCCTGCTTTTCAACGAATTCACCGCATGCAAGATTCAGTGGTTGCTCGAGTAAACTGCCGAAGTTAATATATCCAACAAAAATGAAACCCAACGGTAGGTCAGATGTGACAGGACATCGCGTCACATGTCCAAGGCACGCAATCAGGAAGAATGAAGTGGCGTGCCAGCAACAGTGTGAATCTGGTTGAGTGGGTAACCTCTATTATTGCTTGCCCGTTGCACTTGCAGACTTGGCGTTCTTGCCGTTACATGTTCGCATCTTCTAGCACGAGCCGCAACAGTTGTTTTAGTCAATGAACTGGAGCAGGTATAGAACGCAGAAGAACGGACATCAGACTGAAGTCAATTGACTCAGACTGATTTGGTTTTTCAATCTCAAGAGCATCACTTACTTTTCCGGAGGGTTTCCCTTGGTGCATCGTTGACGTTGACTGTGAGCATGACGAACTCCTTCGAGAAATCTTGCCATTCCCCAAGCGGATTTTTTCATCGGTGGCCAGAAAATCAGTTCCTATTTGCGTTTTGCTAGTGCGTATGAGGGTGTCATCTTTATGACAAATAAACACTGTTTAATATTAGCTCGTCATTAGGAACAAAATATTGGCGTGGGTTTCAAGACTGATATAAATTTCTGAATTAGCAACATCATATCAGTAATAAAACAACTCGATAGTTCGAAAATATTGGAAAGTACCAAGCATGCATCTTGGAGTTGCAGCTAAAACTTAGCCCATGAACTCACTACACGACAAAATCCGCAGCTAGTCAACATACCGTAAAAGATATATCCGTACTTTGATGTATTACTTACAGCTTGGTGGGAGGACAATCTTGACATCGCTTCCAACCAAATCTTTTCTGTTATTGTTTAACGTGACTTTGGTTTCGTTGTTGTCGTCTGAATACTTCGGAAGCATTGCGTGATTCAACTTCTTTCTAGTAACGCTGTTCCTGTCGGTCTCAGGCGAATGGTTTACATCTGCCTGAACCACCTAAGAGTAACGGAAATGCTGGCAAACAATGTATAGTGGATACATTTGTGCTTTAATGTTTTGTGCATTGTTACTGCGCGATTTCAAGCAATATGCTGTTCTTGAGTCAATGCAATGTAATTTGCGAACGGTACAAAAACACTCGACACGATAGCCTGGAAACCTACACCACGGCAATTGGCCGCTGTTTCCGGTCGCTCATGTGAACGCTCAAAGCTGTTGTTCACCGTTAGTCTACACCAGACCGTTTAACGTTACGTTGTTCTGACTTCACTTTCAAGTGTATTGAAGATTTTGTTGAACATCTGAATATATTCAAAGGAGACAATCAAAATTAGAGTGTTGCTGCACAGTTTTTAGCGGTCGAAGTAGTGGAAGCCTTTATTTCGCCTTACACTGGCTTGGAAATTTCAAGAGGTCGGGTCGCTTAGGTGGGAGACTGACCTGTGCTCCTGCAACAAATAAGATGACCCCTCAAATGGTAAGAATCTCTATGGAATTGTAATCTACCGACGGCCCCCACATCCGGTTCTTCAAGATAGAGTACCCTACAAATGCATTGCTGATTTTGATCTTGTCGGCTGATGGGAATGGTAAATCAGCTTGTTCGAAACTTTTCCATGAGTACCGCAGGTACTGCAAGCAAAGTTTCCTCTGAATATTTTAATGTGGGCGGACAGTCGATTGAATAGCACACTTTCTTTCTTGCAGAGTTGATTCCAACACTACGTCATGGGCCTAACTAAAACGCTGCCCGTCAATCAGTAATTAACTGCACAGCAAATTAGAACGATCACGGCGACCGTGTAACTCAGTCAGAGACCAGATTGGATTGATTGACAACCGAAGAAGTTAGACATTCGTTGAATTATAACCGCAAAACAATCATGAACATAATTGAAGAGATTTGCTATGGGTTAAAACTAATTTGCCGTAATTTTAAGTAATAACTCCATTTCGTTTCTGAGTGAAATGCCAAAATCATTTTGTTCACACAAAGATTACAGTGTGGACCTAAATAGCTCTTGTGTTTATTTTAAATTGCAAGGGAACCGAAAGAATTAACTGATACCCTTTCACTCACATATCGATTATACAGTGTCAACAATACAAACTCAGCTACAGCGGACTACACACGATGTAAAATTTTCACTGTTAAATAGAAACTCTTCCAGTGAATGATCGCAAAGTTGAGATTGTACCTGACAACAAATAGACTCTTCATCGCCCACTGACAACGTCTCACTGAGACGACGTTCTCTCCGAAAAAAAGGCACTTTCAAAGTTCCGCTCAAAGGTGAACCTGGCCAAACACAAAAGCAAAATTGTTGCCCAAGACAAATTTCGTCCCAAAAAATTTCGCAAACGTCCGTGAATTTTTTCCAAAGTAGGACAATTTTAAAAGGCAGGCAATCAAAAAATATTTTAATTCGCACACAAAGTGCACCATACGGTTTCAATTATTAAACATATTTATTTGCTTTCAGTTTTGATTCCGCTCAGCGAGAGATGCCTGCTTGAACTGTGTTTTCTAACAAGGATAAAACCTTGTAAGCTTGCTTCTACAAAGAACCGACACATCAAGCTAACGCCATGCCCACTGGTCCTTAGCCCATCCTCGAATTTCACACATCAAAAATGTGCAGTGTAATGAGTTTTTAAGTGATTGACCAGCGGTGGTATTACTCAGCTTGTTAGCACCAACTTAGATTGCGTGACACGTTCGAAAATAACCTCTTCAAAATGCGGAACTTAGCATCGCTGTTTTATCGGTGGTCGCTTTCTGGATTTGAAACAGGCTGCTATTTGTTTTCAGAAGACCAATAAGAAGTGCGTTTTCTACCACAATAGATATTCACCATCAGCAATGTGCCCGAATTCAGTAATTGGTTGTACGGAAGCTCTTAACCTCAGTGCAGCTTCGCGTAAATGTTTTCCAAAAAACGTGCCGTGCTTAATCTTTAAAAAATTTGTTTCCGACCTTTCCGAGCTTCATAAAAACTTGGTACTTCTTTCTGGACCATTTACTGAAACTAGTACATTCAGCCACGTACGAAGTGCAGCCTGCTGCCTTGTTATATAAATCTTAGCAAACAAACCAGTCGGCAGTTTGCACTTACAAGGATATTTTTCAGGGACACTATGACAGGTTGAGATATCAGATCCTGAACCAGTAGAATCCAGCCTTGACCGGAAATACGCTGACTCAATGGATAAGAATTGTTTATCAGTTTGTGGTGAACAAGGTTCTTGGTCTCCATAGGCAGGTTCCTTGAAACCGGCTGCCAAAAATAACTAAATAATATCAACTCATACCAAAATCTTTGAAGGTATGCGTGATTCTCATAAGTAACCTGATTTTATGAAACGAGAGATTTTTGAAAGTGGTAGCTCAGCATTCACAAGCCTGCCTTTATCTGTTACTCTCCACAAAACTCAGCAACATTTATTTCTTTTACCGCTGCACTGAAAGGTGTCAGCAGTTCCAGCATTTGCGAAATAAGGATTGCAAGTATTAAGCGCAGAACTTTTGATTGTAAGAAGTGACACGGGTTAATTTTCTAAAAAAAGTTACAACTCATTCACTCATTTCAATTTTATGATTCTTTTCATAGTGACTTTTACTGTCTGGAATATTTGCCTGTGAAAGGTGGAAACCTTCACATTGTAAACAAGGACGTGCGGAGGGATAGTTACCGGTTAGTAACAACGCATAGCCACCCATAGGTTAACTTCTTTTGCGTTTACTGAGAAAAGGGAAAAACAAAAGTAACATAATATCAGGAGTCCCCAGTAGAGCAGAGTTTGTAAACATGGCTCTTACTTTGGTTCGCAGTTCTGCAGTCATCTGCTTCGGTTACAGTGAACTGAAACAACGGGGAGGGAATCTTAGCTCTTCTCATTACGGGGGTTGAGGGCTGAGAAAAGCTTGTTTTCTGGCGCCTTCGCGAACGATGACCCGATCTGCTTCGTCGGTGCCGGACCGAACGTCTCAGGTCTTCGCAGGAGCAATCCGAACTGTCCGGACGTGGCCTGTGGAAAAAGTGCCAAGAAGCACATCAACTGCTGGAGCAAAACTTTGTGCCCTCGCCCATCTTCAAGCGAGCATGGCAATCCTCCAATAAATCTATAGCAGGGAAGATATCACGTGATTAAAATATCTTAGAATTCCTCAAAAGCGTATAACTATCTGTCATAGAAATACAAGATAATGCTTTTTAAAATAATTTTAACAAGCAATATACTGACATAAGGATACAGTTATAGGGATAAGGTTAATACGCACGGGGCGATCATGGGCCAGTGTTTATCAAATAAACAAAACAAATATATCTGATAATAAGTGTACAAATGTTTATGCCACTAACGAATGACTGCAGGATTCAATCCTCCCTCTAACACTTCTTCGGCGGGTGATGCTTCTTCTTTGCCAGTTCAGTGGTTCTTCCTCCTCGCTATTCGGATCTCTTCCCAGCATGATCACCGATCTTCTTCTGAGCATTCTCCGCCTTCTCCTAATGCTTTCCAGGTAATCCAAGTGGCTGAGACCGCCATCAACGTTGGGCGCGCGCTCATGCGAGGTCAGGGAGGTCGTGATCAGACTCATCCGCCGGCAACCTCGTTCTTGGTCGTGGTGATCACTGTCGCTGTTCGAATCCTCATTGTCATACCTTATGCTCACTACGTCATCTCTATTTTCTTCCTGGAAACGTATATAATCATTTGAAGTGTTCCTGTTGCTTGCAAATATTTGCACTGAAAGCTAAACATTTCTTTGCTGCTTAGACATGCAGAAGATCTGAAAATTGTCGCTTTTTCACTGTTAACAATTTCGAACTGTAAACTATGGTAAATAAAGTCATTTTCAAATTTTCACTGGGATGGTTGTTACTGCAAACAGCAACTTTATCACAAAAAGTACTTACTTCCATTTTCTCCGCTTCCCTCACTCGGGCTTCCTACAAGAAACAGAAGGAAATATGTAAATCTGCACAAGAATTGGGCCAGACAAATGCTAATGAACGCTCTATGACACAACAGGGCTATACCAGTAAACAGCATTACGTACTAGTTCTTCATCTTCGACCTCTGCATTCTGTTCTTCGTACGACATATACACGACAGCCAAGATGAGGTTGATTAGATAATACGATCCAAGTAAAACTACCACAACGTAGAATAACGCGTAGGCTCTTCCAACGGTGTGCAGTGTCTGCAATCATAAGCACAGTACATGTGTGCAGGGAGTTCATGTTCACGAGAAGTTTGAACAATATTTGAGATCAAACTTTTTGTCGTACGTTCCGACCAACTTTCCATCCCATCAGCAGCGCACCTTTTAACAACATTACATTTGGACATAATGGAGCAGGTGCGTCCAACATTTCGCTTGAAGTATCAGGCAAGCTGCTAATTCGCTACTTTACATACCTCGATTTGGCTTAATTTACTTGCAAGCGCTTATTCATCAAATGGCAGCTTTTCGCATTTGGTGCACTGCGGTCTCCTAGACACGCATCTCTTTTTCTGCGCACAAGCTGATTTTCACTTGAAAAGATGATCCAGCAATTACTCGCTCTACTACCACGGAACATCTTATCTTCGTTGTTATAGGGCCATACGTTGCATCGCTTGATGACATCACAATTGTTCCAACATCAGGCGTTTGACCATTATCGCAAATACAATTTCTCTCATGAAACGTCATCCTTTTCTTCCTGCGGCCAATTCTTCCGCAGCCTTAATAGTTTGTAATAAGCTGGGACATTACACCGCTAGGGGCAACTCACAGCATGCTAGTCACTACGAATTAGTGGTTGGGCATTCCATCAATCACACGTAGTGGCTAAGATCATCGGCTACCCTGGCATGCTTAATTAAATTTTTTACTGTGTTTAAGAGCAATGTTCATGCCAAACAATTCTGTTTCGTCATGGTATGCAGAAACGTTAGAGGTAGACAGAAACGGTGTTCGAAATCCTGGTTTGTTTACACGAGTTGCAGTTACAACTGAAAAATGCATAACAGCTAAGGAAAAAAGTGTCTCATTTATATATCAGGAATAGGCGGACAAGAAAATATTTTTTGTTTTAACTGTCTCTGAAGACGCCTTGTCATACCAGCAAAATGTTTGATTCATTAGATGCTCAAAAATAACCTAATAAAAAGCTAAAACTCGTACTCGTATAATGATGAAACGATGAAAGCCCTTTCTCCTTTTCAAAATTCAACGAAGAACAATTAAAAATGTAGCTCTTCGCCAATGAAAAGAAACGTAAGTTAATAAATAAGTTAATATATATGCCATGCGAAGATCCTACAGAGAATTTTTTTGGCAGTAAATAAGCTAAAATAAGCAGGCGTAACGATTTGGGACTCTTACTGAATCAAAATATTTGTGTGACGAGCTTCAATTTCTTGTATTCTTTCAAATGGCTAAGATCAGAAGATTAACGAAGAACAAAAAGGAGATTGATGACACTCTTCAGTCGGCAAAAAGCATGCGCACATACCAGGTAGTACAAGCGACCCCATGCGTCTAGCGCTACCAAACGAAATGAGGTAAGAAAAGCGAGAAAGAAGTGATCATATGTAGTGTAGCCGTAGTCTGGATTGGGACCAGCGGAAACGCATTCATAACCACGAGGACAAGTCCTGCAAGAGAAAATAAATTCCACAGTTGCAAGCAGCGCCCAGTGTTTAGTTCTTTTTCCCATTGTTATCAGGCCTGCCATAACGAAAACGTGTAAGGCCAAGAAGTTTTCCACCTATAACTGGTACACTTTCAAAACACTTTTTATTTACCGACCGATGATAAAAAATACACTAGAAAATTAAAAAAAATCCAAATATGATCATCAAACAGGGCATATTTGAATGTAATACATACCTAATATTTTGATATAAAACATTTTAATCTCTAATCATAAGCATACTGAATTTAGCATCATCAAATCAAAGTTTCTATCAAAACTGCTTTAATACCGTAGATAATTAGATAAAATAAACAGCAATCCTATTCTATGAGCGAAACCCTTACTCTTCATCTCCAATTGCGCAGTAAATCGGTTCGGGTGGTGGACGGTTGGACGAATTTGGATAGTAGAAGGAGCCTGTGCTTGGAATGACCATACAGAAGTTATCTGTGTTTTCGTACCAATCCTGCTGCTCTTCGCCCAGGTCCGACTTCTCAGATAAAAACACGAAATACGGTGGGACGACGTCATTAGTCAGTGACGTCTTGAGTTGAAAGATCACGACATATTGTCGAGCGTTCCACCTTGGAACGTTTTCTCGAAAGTACAACCAAACTTTGCTTTGCAGATCAATACCCGTTGTATTGTCATCAAAATACAGAGTGAAATCTGACGTCACGTTAGTGACGTTTTGGGGCGACCATTGGTCACTTTTCTCCGGCTTACTAGCATTGTTTACGCATGCCAAGTCTGCGACGTAAAACTGCGCGCTGACGTTGATTGCGTGAGCGTCGTTCGTAGTGTTAAGTAGGAAAGTGTTGGAGCTTGTATTGCTGTCCGCTTGTTTGGTTTGCGAGTGCCCAAGCAGCGATGACCACCTGTGCGTCTCTAAAAAAGCTTTTCCTTTCAAAAAGCATTCATCAATTCTGTGAGTGGTGCTTGCATTATGAGCGAAAATGGTCGCGTTTGCTGCCTCTGTTATCTCCCTCAGCAATGTGGCATCTTCGTAGCTCCAGTCCTTTCCGTTTGCATCTGGATGTCTCATGTATTCGTGACATTGCTTACCGTCACCTTGGGCGCCGGCAGTTCTGTATAGAGGCAATAGCGACATAGATAGAAATGCAAGGGCGTTGCCGCTTTTGTTTTGCAGCTCAGGCGTAGTCCTGAAATCTTGGCTTGTTAATGCAAGCGGAAAGGAAGACGAGTTAGCGCCTTCAAACAAGTTCTCTCCCTCTACAAGAGACATATACAGCGAGTCTGGCGGCAGATCGGTGGTGCCTGGAATTCTAACGCACTTTTGCCTCAAGGTGCCATGGAAAAGTTGATATCCCACCAGGGCAAACACAGATACGATGAACACAGTGAGTGCCACAGCATCCTTCAGCGCACGGATTGAATGTAAAAGAGCTTTCACAATTGCTCGCAAATCTGAAAAACGTTGAGAAAAATCGTGATGCGGTAGGTGAAGCGCATATAACAGAAACATTTAGAACAATTTCGAACAGAGTTTAGGAGCTCATTTCTAGCACCATGGGCGTCGGAAGGTTGGGGCAGGGGGGCAAGGACCCTGGATTTGGAAATTTGATAATTTACTATTAAATATTTAGCAAAAAAGATTGTTTTCTCAGTTTCGAGTGGGTAAAATGAAATTTAAAAATCAACACTTTTGCCCCCTCTGGAAAAATCATTTTAGCTACCCTTGGATAAAGCCACTATTGGCCCCCCTGGAAAAAATCTTTCCGACGCCCGTGTCTAGCACAACGTTTATGTTTATGTACTGTAGTGCACTTTAAGGTTTTGAAAAATAAAAAGCGATTTACGTTGCTAACATGTGATAAACGGATGCCGTGGAAAGAATTAAGGTGACTATTAAAATGCTTTCCACTTTAGTGTGGTTTTATGAAAGAGCCATGGTGTTCTAATCATCAAAACTTTGTTTGAATGTGTTGACGTCAACGATATGGCTTTGCAACAAGCAACGGAAATTGCTTGTCTTGTAAATCCGTCAGTGCTCGGCTCGACGCAAGTCGTCTTACTACGCAACAGGTCCTTCCTAACCTGCTTTCAACTTCACGATGTTCCTTTTGCGGTCAATCGAAGACTGTTCCGCCATTGTTCGAAAAATGGGACCCCTTTTTAAGCTGGAAAACGCGCAGCTAACAACGCAACGTCGTAGCGCGTCGAGGAAATCGCTTTTGTTCCGGAAATTTCTATGTGAAGTTTGAGCAAAACTTAAAAGTGAAGGTCACTCCCTAAGGAGAATTATTTCCAAAATCGAGTTGAATTAAAACCTTTGTGTTCAATAAATTTAGGGGTACAGAAGTTTAATGGTCAGAAGTTTACAACGTGAACTAAGCTTGTAGGAGTCGAAACATCTTTTATTTGATGTGCGTGGCAAATTGGTTTTAAGAGCTAATCTCAGCGCATTGTTGAAATTGCGTTTTGCTTCCGGTTCTAGCAATCAAAAGGATCGAAAGCTTATGCTCAAAACCTAGCCTGCGGGACGTACTTCACACGGCACAGAACGAAACTCCAATTCCGTCTGGTTTTGAAATAATCAGTCCATGGCTCTGAAATGAAAATAGTGCCATTCTTGTTTTGGCAATCTAAGGAAAGTTCGACTATGTATCGAAGCGACTAAAGTTTCTTCTAGAAACATATGGATTTTAGTCGTGTGGCCACAAACCTTCCGATCCTTTTTTCATCAGTGGTAAAATTTGCAACTTTGGTGTGAATCGTGGTGTTTGCTAATGGAGTTCAAAGTTTTCCAAACATTGCGACCGGTGACCCAAGCTAACAGTGGCTTCAACACTTGAAAACACATGGTTTTCTATTTTTTCTTCCTATGCTCGCTGAGTGCTGCAATTAAGCAAACGAGAGTCAGGCAAATGTTATGTCGAAGATGAAGCATTGTACGTTAAATCGAGTGATTTCGATTAAACTATCAAACGCAGTCTTCACTTGTTTGAGCAGCTCATGTGCATTTCGACGCAGTGCTCAAGCCCAAGATGGCAACTGAAGTAAAATGAGGGCATGGTTTCTCTTTCGTGACCTGAGACATTCCAAACAGCTGCAGCTTCACATATAATGCAGAAGCTGATGCCGAACGTTACTCGACTTTATCATTTTTTTAGAAAATAAAGTTTGGCAAAAACAATTGCCGTTACGTGACAACCTGCATTGGACTACTAACGCGTAATTGAGCGGAAAACACGAGACTGGGCTGGAAAAACTGCAAAGAGAATTCTTGTGAAAGCTGCGGTAGCATAAAGATAAATCTTTATAGGAAACACTACCAAGTGTAGATGATTTTTCGATAAATCGTAAGCAAATCAAAACACTTTCTAGGAAAAGCGTTTTTAATTGTGTCTTCAAGTATTTTTAAAAGTTATATTTTGACAGTGAGTTGACAACTTCTTCAGTCAGTTTTTAAAAAGCATCTTGCTTAAATTCTCCAAGGGTTAAAAGTTTTGAAGCCGGAAGATTAAGTTGTATTTATTTTAAGTCTGCAAAGTATTTATATGTGTCTTGCCAAGAAATACAGTAATATTCATCACGGCACGGGCCTTCTTAATTTCAAAGAGCAATTAATTAAACAACAACGACGCTTCCTTTCGAATCTCTCCACACGTACCTGGTATGACTGACATGGTTTTGAGTGCTCTTAAGACACGGAAAGCTCTCAGCACGGCGAGCTGACCAACCTCCAATCCGGAAACCACCGCTTTCAAAATGGTAGTAATGATTCTGAAAACGCATGCAAACAGATTCGTAGCAATTTTAATATCGTTTTTTTTGTAGAGGTGAGTGGGCAGAGTACAGTTTGTGGTCACACTTCGCCTTTTCAAAGGTGTGAACTCCCTTTTTTCAATTGATTTGCTTAACATATGAATAAAGCATGTTTTGCTGCTATCTTTGAAAATTTAATACGACATAACTTCTCCAGGGTTTTCTCGTAATCGATCTCCAACTTTAACAAGTATCCTGCATTGGGCAAAAACAAGGATTGGAATTTTGAAAAAGCACTGAAACTTTGAAACTATTACGCAATAGTAATAGCGGTAAAAAGCTAACATGTCGCCGCAACATTTTCTTCATTTTCTTCAGTTCATTTTCTTCATTACTCAACGTTGCCCAAATACCGCTTCTGGCTATTTGCAACTGTATACCAAGAATTCTGAAGCACACCGGTGGTTTAGTAGTTATTCTGGTTAAATGACGACACCGTTAAAGAGAACGAACGTTAGCGAAACGCACAGAGCATAAAATACAAAGACAGCTGGTCACATCCTGCCAAGGTAAATTGTTGCAATGCGGCTTATCACCGAAAAGTGGTAATTATAATGCTTCAAAAGCGACAAACAGCAATCTAGCACTTACGCTGCCATGATGACAGTGAAGTCGAGCCAGTTCCAAGGGTCTCGCAAGTAAGAGAACTGATGCAAAACGAAGCCACAAGCAATTATTTTGACAATTGCTTCGGCGATATAAATGGCTGTAAACACGTACCTGCAAAAAATCATGAAGAAAACTTGCGCTAAGTCTTCCACGAAAAAAACGGATAGGAGAACTTGCCTAAACAACTACGCTGCTGTTTGCTTGCCTTCAGCTTTCGGCTAAAGCGAAAACAACTTTGTGTTTGAAACAGTTTCCAAAAGTAGGCCTATTGTAGTTGTCAAGTTCTTTATCAACATCTTAACAACAGCTGCCTTCATTTTTCTCCAGCTATAGTGCTATAGTTGATACTTTTGCAATTGTGATAGTCAGTCAGAAGCTGATGAAAACAGTCGAAACCGACATCATCGTCTTGAACGCAAAGTTACGATCAGTTCAATTTGACAACTCTAAATCCTAAACTTTAATCGAAAACAATTGATGTTGCGACCGACAAGTCGCTAACGCAATCAAGCGTGTATATCCTTTGCATTCTATGCGATAAACGAATAAAAAGAACAAGCATTTCGCAACTCTTTCATGATTGATGCTGTGGCCAGTGTTGTGCTTAACAGCAGTCAACCTGGAAGTTTGTATTGACATACCAAAGGTCACAAGCACCACTTCTATTGGTCAGAAAAACCTCGTCAGGTTTTACAGAACAGACGTCTCACTCTAAATATTCGTCGATCCATTGCGGAGGTTCGGCGAGTACCATGCACGCACAATTGCAGATAATGACCAGCATAATAAAGTGACCGAACATTGGTTGAATCATCAGGTTGCAGACAAACTTCCGAAGGCGGCTTGTCGAATCGAAAAGGAACAGAGATTTGGCTTTGCTGAATCGATATATTGTGCCTTGGTTGTTCGTGATGATGAAGGTCTGTATAAATTAGAAAAAACGTTAGTGCATCCTCAGTGCAGCAAGCAAAAAAACTGTTACACTTCTGCTGAAAAAAAATTAACACACTATGCGTAATGAACGGAAATCAGCTACTAAATAAAAAAATCTTCACCAAAGAAACAAATTTGCTACTTTTAGGGATGAACAATTTGGCTCTAACTTGAAAGGCATGATTTAACTAATCTTACTCATGAATAATACTAAACCATTATGAGCGGCTGCCTCAGAAACCACATACTTCGTCTCCAGGCGGTCACGTACCTGGATACTTATAAGAATCAATTGCAATAATTTACTCTTTATACTGGAAGCAGCAATCTACGCCTTCAACCGGAAAAACCTCTACGAATACCTATGTTTAAGAAAAATGCCTGAAAGTTTTCTTATAGCTCTTAGTATGCTGGCAATGTACAATTGTTTTTCGTGCTCTCTAAATATTGTTTGCTTTGAAAACGATTTGACAGAACGTATTTCGAAGTTTAATATTTCTTAAACTATTTAGAATTCTGAGATGTTACTGATTGTTTGCAAATAACTAAAAGCCGTTAAAATAAGAACCAATTTTCCATATTTAGGTGAAATTTCTTAATTAAAAGAATTCTTTTATCTTTTCGATTATTTTGTCTATTGAAAGATCGAAAAGCCAAACACTTTTAAATATTTGATATAGGCTGTACTTTGTCATCACAATCATTTTGGCCGGGTTCAAACAACTTTGTATAAAGCATTTCAATCTTTCTCTTTTTTCATCTAGATATCATGAAATTAAAAATGATTTGACCGCAATACTTTAGTTTGTAAACCAGTGAAAAATAACTAGAGCGTCGAAAGGTTTTGTCTGTATTGAAGTAAATTCAATCGATGTATTTTTGCTGCGTGCAGGAATCGAACGGCACATGTATTTTTAAAACCAATCATAAAATTACCCTTTGCCTTTTTTCAAAAAAATAATTTACAGTAGGTTTTGAATGAGTAATGCATCCAGCTTATAATAATTGTAAACGATTTTCCACAAGGAATGAATTAACAAACAATGGTTTGCCCATAAATTATTAAGCATAGTGCAGGCCTAATTAAACCTTGAAGATAGTCTTTGCAACAGGGTTGGTCCTGGTTGGAAGAATCGGCAAAAATCTTTTGTGAGACTGGCAACAAACGTAAAACGCAGGCTGTTTTTTGCCAAAACTGGTATGTAAAATAACAGCAAAAGCAAAAACGTTATTTCTCAGCGAAAAATTGAAATTAAAGTAAACGAGAGGGCTTGATACTTACCGTAAGCTTAGCACGCACAGAACAAACAAGATTAGGACCCATTTTTCAATTAAAGGTCACGTACTACTGAGCACTAACGTAGGTATGAAACGGTGCTGAGTAGCGCATAAACTGTGCATCTTCGCTTTACGAGGATGGCTAGGCATTTTCACATAAGGGAAAAAAGAAAACAATTGACTGGCAGGGCGCGCCAGAACGCAAAAATGTGTCTAACAACTGACAGAGAATCGTTAGCCAGCATTTTCACTGCTTAGCAATTTAAAATTATATAATCGTTTGCTTTGCATTCTAACACTTCTTGAAACCTCTACGTTCAACTCATTCATCTCAAAATTCCATCCTTGCATGAACAGCCGGACAACGTGTCGGATGTAAAGATGACTGGCTGGATTTGAGGTAATGAACTACGTGATAGCAAGTTACGGATCACTACGTTCTCAATGCAGACCTTTCGAAAAATTTCGTCGAAGAGATTTTTTCGATCAAATGTTTGAACTGTCGGAAATGATACAATTTGGTAACCTTCATGAATGGTGCGAAGTTCTGCAAGCAGGGAGTTGCATTTATTGCTGCGATAGAAAATACAAAATTCTACCAGAGTTTACAGCAAGCAAATATTGGCCTGCTGTCCAACGTAGACCTTGTATTATTAGTGTGTAGGTTGATAAAACCTTTTACTGTTGTCGATTGTTTAGCGAAGTGACATGGAAGATTGTTTATCACAGGTTCAGACATTTCCTTGAGCGGCTGCTGCGCACAAGGATTTATTTGAGATTCAGCGTTTTGAGAACTATTTGAAAAATAATTAGTGCGGGCGACGTCACTGTTAACAAGAAAATCTATGGCATTACTTTTTGTATGTGGATAATTTTAAGGTAATCATATATTACCCTGTTGGTCTTTTTGGGGTATTACCTGAAAGCTATTTAATAAGCTTTGGATTATTATTAAACCACTCAGCGTTTCAGCGGTATAAGGCACTAGACAAACTTATAGTCTGTTTGCTAGTCTTGAAATGAAAAGTATACAAATATGACATGGATATTGTGTCCAGGTTGTTTTAAAAATTATCATTTTTGAAAGTTTCATCAGCTGCTGCATTAGATATATATTCCTTACCTTAACCTCTGATGTTCGTTAAGTTAGGCTGACAAAATATCAAACTGTTTTGGCAGTAACCTTTCATTATACCACACTGCCGCACCTCCATTGAAGAGCAAATGCACCTGACAAACTTTAATGCTTCTGTTGACTCCAGACATAATTAACCAACCGCTGCATAAAAGTTACGCCAAGGAAGGTCACGTGTTCCGTTTTGCGTGAAATCACAACAGCACCTTAGCAGTCAGCACCGCAGCAGAAATTATTTTTCATGAGGAAAAATCTCTGAGAAAAAATCTTGTTCAGATTGCAAGACTTACCTCATCAGAAAACTGACTCTGCAACATGCCCAGGATGCTACCGAGCAGTTGCACACTTCTGGTTATTGCTTCCCGCTTACTCCACTTTCGTCGCCGTTGCTTTGCGTAAGATTCTCGCCAAGATTCGTGGGGGTGGGCGGAACAATTGTGGTTGTTGTCATGGTCGTGCAGGTCGTTTTCTTGTTCGCCAAGTGCGCAACGACCATTTTGCTTGTGCGATGAGGCTGATCTCATTTCACTATCTTTGCGCGCTTGCAAAGCAGCACAGACTTCAAGCAACTTGGGTTCTTTCTTAGAGGAGTGGAGATGCTGGTAGTTCACGTCGGAGTTAAAGCTAACTCGCCTTTCAGACTTCACAGAGGGACGACGCATTAAAGCGACTGCAGACGGGGCTGACGCCATTGCTGGGTTTTCCAGCCGGACAAATCGAAACGAGTGAAGAGGAAAAAGTCTCGGACAGTTTTCCTAGGCAAAAATGTTCATCCAAGCGGTTAAATGCGGAGGGATTCACTTTCAAAAGCTTCCAGCAACCGCAAATAAAGATAGGCAGAAAATGTATGCAAGTTGGAAACAGCAAGAAAAATTTAATAAGCAAAATAATCCGCTCAAGCTAAAAATTTTTGCCAATTGTTGGTTTTAATTCTTGAAAAGCTAGCTGCAAATACCTTCAAAGCAAAGCATAAAAAGCTGTATAACAAACAATTATCATCTGCCTTTGAGTAACTAAAATATTTCATAATTGGTTGTCATGAGACAGAGAAAAAATATTTTATAAAGCCAAATTTTTTGCAAAAGGTGCGATGAATATTTTCGCGATGAAGAGACAAAAATTTATAAAAATTTGTTTAAAATGACTGAAGCCATGCAAAGGTGGTAAAAAGACGTTAAACGATCCGAACAGGCGCAATTGCAAGTAACCGTCTTCGAAAAAAAATCTTCGAGTTCGCACAGTACCGCGCAAAGAATGTTAGACGAGATTCCGATCGAATTGCTAAGAAGTTCAATCGAGCGAATCAAGGTAGCCTCTTAAAAAACAAAGGCATTGCTCAAGTTAAACTTTTAACTGATGCTGTTGATTGACTACTATTTATACCAGGCACATTATGTTTTCTAAGCGCAAACTTGTAAGCCATAGGTATACAAGGGAGCTGAGAATCGTTACCATCACACCAACTGCGCTCAAATATTAAAAAGCGCGGTTGTTCCCTTGTTCCTGACTGAGGACAAGATAACTGAAGCGCTGTGCAGACGACGCCATCCCTTCCGAGACGTGAAGCTGACCAGAACAGAAGGTGACAAGCACAGTTAGCCTCGCAATTTATAGTTTTCTGCCGGCCCGACGTTTTTTCATCAACGTGGGAGAATTCCGCTGGACTGAAGCGATCGGAGTATCGCCCAAGCACAAGCGCCAGTCCGTCTCGGTTCGAGTACGTTTACAGATTGCTTCTGTGGGTACTTCTATCGTCACTCTAAACAGCAATTTTAACACCTGTTGTCTCATACGGATCAAGGGATGATTATTTAGATGTACGGTCCTTCGACGTTGCACGTACAAATGTCTCTTAGAAAACTTGTCTAGGTGGCTAGCAACTTTGGTGAAGTGTGCGTTTTGTTTGACTTCTAATACTCACACTTCTTCTCAAACTGTGCTCTCCAACATACGGTATTCTTTAGGCCAGCGCATGAAAAAGTCGAGTTTGTTTTCAGAGGTGCGTTTCATCGTGATACTTTCCAATTAATGCAATGTATCGCGAACGAATGCAGCTACTTTTCGGATGAAGATAGCGCTATGCAATATTGATGAACTTCTAATAATAACCTCCTCGAATTCCTCCCAGGTATGCTGATTATCCAGAGTATTGTTTAATCAGCTGAAGGCCTTTTTTAGCCAAGGTGAAGCATGACTCGCTGGAAACAGTCGTTATCACAAGAAACTGAATCGAAAGTCTTGTTCCGGGTTATTCCTAAATCTACATTTCTGAAATTCTAATCGCGATGCAAATGTAACGACGACAGACACCTCAGAAAATCAAAATAAAAGAAACACACGCAAAGCGCTATCGCAGCACATAAGGAACTTGACGAGTATCTACAAATGCAGTGCATAGATACTTCGAAAAACGAAATGAAAGTCTACAAGTTTCTGGAAAAACATCCACCATCGTGTTGAGTTGGTGTTCACACAAAATATTTTGCCTGATTTCTGACAACTACATTGTACATTCATAGTTTCCTCTACGTACACCATGCAAGATAATTCGTAAAATGAAACTTATCCAGACGATTGCGACCTCCCCATAAAATATTTGACCATATATTGTGAGTACTGACTCGTCATTAATGCAGCCTAACAGGCAATCAAAAAGCGGTTCGCAAGGCTCGTGAAATTTTTGGAAGAGTTCTGCGAGAGCCGGTTTGAACCGGCTGAATCCCACCACTGACCGAAAGTTATTTCCTGAAGGGGCCATCTCGTCACAAACAACCAGAAACACGTGACCTTGTGTGCACTGCGGGCTAAATCACCTGTACCGCGCGCTCAATAATCTCCAATTGAACGCGCATGCTTCGAGAACTGACGCTGCAACAAAACAAAAAACAAGGTCGATTGACCACATCGAGTCCATCTCCACACCACGCAAATCAAATGCAATGTCGCCAGTGCTCCCGCTGAAGCGCTACAAGATTATCGCGCGAAGCTGTCGATGTTGTGAAGTCATAATCGATGGTCATTTCGTGACATCGCGGACCGTGAAAATCAACCTGGGATAATCTGGTTAGGTCAGTGAGATCGCCGCTTGTTGAAAGAAAAATCGCCTCACTAAGACAACGCCGGCGTCTTCTTTGTTAAAAAATTGATAACAAACACCTAGCATTACAAGACTTGGGAGAAACAGCGTGGACGCATATCAAATCGCTTAAAATGCATTATGAAATCGTAATAGCACGGTGTCATATCCGTCCAAGTGCTAGGTGGTGATATTGCGAATACAAATCACTTGCGAGTTCTTAAGACCTTGTTCCGTGTACGTAGGTCGAACCCAATGGCATGACTTTGAAACTTTCAAAAGCTGTTCCGACAAGTTGCATAACAACATTTTTGCATAAAAGTAAGCCGAAAGCTTCACAAGTATCGGGTTTACTGTCTATCGAAGAGAATCCTTTCACAGCCAAGAATCCCACACCACGGTCTTGTGGTGACTGACTTGAAAAACACGTTGCCGGACAATGTTTGCAATTTTTTTCGGTACGTCTACTTTCACTGTGACTAATGCAGCCGATGTGAGGTGTTCCACCAAATATCAGATTTTATGTGTCCGCAAACACTATCTGCCGGTGAATTTGTCTCCTGGAAGTAGCATCCGTAGCTGCATGCAGCCATTTGAAATGCGGGCGCTTCGCAATGCGGATGAGCTTGGATTTGCATTCGAGTAAGTTTTTGAGACCGCTTTGAGGTCAGAGAAAACAAGTGGAAGATGTCTTGGAAAAAATGTGTAAAACTTCGATGCATACAAGAAGTGCGGTTGCTTACACGCATTGGTGCAGTGTCGGCGATTTTCGTAGAGAAAGATAAAAGAACTCTCGCATTTTTATCAATTACCAACTTTACACTGCACTGTTATCGGATTGACGCGTGAGCGATTCGTCGCCCTTGGCTTACCTTCGTGAACGCATTTGCGAACTCGATATTGGGGCGTTTTTACACTGCAAGGAATTCAAGATTTGCTTCGTGCGATTGGCCTACGGCAGGGGTCACCAACCTTTATGTAACTGAGAGTTACTTCATGGGTACCGAGTAACGCGAAGCGCTACCAGTTTGATACACACTTCTGAAATAAAAATTTAGTTCAATTTACCTATTACGTTGTTATTATTGATGTTAATATATGTGATGATACTCATCATCTTAATGCTATTTTCAAAACAGGCCGGCGGGCGACCAACGTGGTCCTTTCGGCCCACCCGGTTGCCGCGGACACCGTGTTGGTGACCCCTGGTCTACGGTATTGCGAAAGCTGGGAAATAGGTTAAAATGAAAAGGTAAAAGCTGATTCCACCACAGAAAGGTGCTTTTCGTGGGTTTAGCTGGAATCGCCAAGATGTGATTTTATTTAGCGTAGTCCAAAAAATAACAGCCAGCACATAAAATTGTAGAGAACTGCTGGGCGATGAGCTCATGAAAACCGCGTCGCATCGTAATTGCACTCTTCAAGTGACTTTCATCGAATTTGAACAGCTTCTACAGGGCAGGGAATGGGAATTTGTTTTTACACTGCAAAGACACTTTGTTGATTTCAGTCAAGATCATTAACCAGTCTATTCTCAGCAGTACAATACAAGAGATATATGCGGATTCACAGCACTTTGTAAGTCGTAATCTATAAACAGTAGGTACTGCAATTCACCAAATAGCAATTACAGTATAACCTATTTCACAAACTTTTATGACACATTTTATGCTACTCCATGTGTTCCATTATGAACTGAGGAAATCATAACCACATAACTGGGACACAAAGTTCAAAGTGAGGCCTATGCTGAAGTCATCCACTTGAATAATTCTACTGTACCAAGTTGTAATGAAAACCTATTAATCAGTATTGGGGTAATAGTCCTTCAGTCCATTATCTGATGTCTTGTAATCCACCGAATAATCTTTCAGTTTGCCTAACCGATTCAATTTTGCTGATTGTTTCCCTAACTAGGTGTAGTTAGCCTACAGGCAAAACTATTAAATAAATTAATCCACCATTTTTGCTGCAGATTAGCTTGAATAGGCTAATCTGTTCCACGGTAGTGCTTTTAGCATCAAACAAGTACAGAAAAGGTTGTCCAAGACTTAATACAAACCACCCAACCTCTTTTTCGCTCGAATCCCTTATTATCGAATTCCCAATTTACCTCTGCTAGTTGGATTCGCTGAATCGCATATGGTTGAAAAAATGCGCGCTCAAGCAGCTCGGTGAGACACTCACGGTCGTGCTTGAGTGATTTGTGGGATTCCCAATCCAACGCGAATCCAATAACAGTGCAGTGTAAAGGCGGTAATTGTGACTAAGCTCGTCGCAAGCACATCTGTCCTATTTAGTAGTTTCCCAGGAATTCTTCCTAACAAAGCTCGTCCTCCTTAAAACTCAGCCTGTCGAAGCAGATCCAGACATCGTTTGACCCTGTCGCATCTTAGCATTTAGTTTTTCACAAACTTTGACCTGCTCACAAGTCGTACGTATAGATGTTGAAGACCTGAACGGCTTTTGTTTTTAAGCATGTCCGGTCCCGCGATATTGCAACCTTGCCGGACTTTCACATTTTCAACCGCTTCCGCTAGTCAAAAATGTAATAAGACGCGCCTGCATCCATTCCCAAAGTACACAAACTATGAACTACCTGCACCTTATTAAGCTGCTCAAAATTTTTAAGGAAAAAAAACGCGCATCCCCACCTTCCAAGCACCGCCTGTCAATACCCGCAGATTGTGCAGCGAGGGTGCCCGCACATAAAGTTTCAGTCCGGGTTTACACAACCCTTGCGGGACGAGTTAGCGCAAGAGGTATGGGAAGAGTTGACGAAGATAGCGCAATGAGTACAAGGCAAGAGTTATGTGTGTGGGTTGTGTGTTGACGAGTTATGCACGAATGACTTCATGTATAGACGATTTTCGTAGAACATAAGACAAAGCAGAACGAGTTATACGGTTTTCTTGTTGATATTCAATTTTCCTGTGAATTGAAGTTTGAAAAGCGATTTGGAGTCAGTAGGAGGTTGAGGCAGCAACTCGGGGTTAAAATACCGGGAAACAGGCAAGTCCTTTGCCGTTTTCGTCAAGTCACTGCCCAACAACCGAGACGCGTCGCAATGTCTGCACCGAAGAGTCATGATTTCGGAATGACGTGAAGCAACATTGTCATTATCACTATGTGGATGGAAGCCAAGGCTTGAAGCATTCAAGGTCACCATTTCATGGCCGTTTAATTGTATATAACAATCCGCCAGTCGTGCGCACCTGCCTGCATCTTACGTAACCAATCAAGATGCCATCAGCGCTGAAACCGCAAGTTGATGCAGAGTTGAAGTTCTATACTAACAGTTTATGCTTTCATGCCTGGGAATTCGTGGCAAAAGAAAATCGATGGTTTCCTCATGTCTATGCCGAGACTGCCAATCTGGAATGTTGAGTTTGAAAAGCCGCGCCGTTTAGATCCTATCCTGCTTACACTGAATATCTTCAAGTTACATCAAGACGATGCATAGCGCCGCACCTGAAATGTTTAGAGACAAACATTTTCAGCGAACCGAGTTCCCGCGTTTGTGCAGAATTCTTTTTTATTTCATAGGAGTAATGGACGCTTGGGATAAAGTACGCTTCAAACTCTTCGAACAAACGTACTTGCTTTGAAACTCTTTATCTGCCGCTAGTGGGAGCTACTCTGGTAAGAACATGTTTCCTCATTGTGTTGGGAGCAAAAACTTGATAAATATTGGAGTTTGCCAGATTTTACGTTTCACTGTTTTTCTCAATTACTCTTTCCCAGATTTATAGCTCACGTGAATCGTTTCAACTTTTGCAAAATGTAGGTGAAGTAAAAAACAAACGCAACGGTTAAATTGAATTGCGATGTTTCAACGCTGTACCAACCGTTACCATATCTTCCTGGCCGCAACGCCATTCAGCCGAAAATCGGACATTGATCGCGCGCAATGCAGTCTCTAGAAACTGCAGGTTAAATTTCTGTTTTCATGCGTCAGACGCTGCCTGTCTACAAAGTTGCCATACAACATTGACACTTTTTGCTATGAAAGCCGAACTAAGGATTTTTCAGATCATGAATTGGATCTCTCCGGAACTAATATTCAGCTTTATGCACTTGACTAAAGAGAATGGCGGAATTACCTACTGATAACCGTCAGGTTCATGCCGCACGGAAGGACGCGTAAGCTTTTAATAATTTTGCATTAGAAGTAAACCGCATTCCTGGCCATACTTATTAAGATAAACACATCGATCTGACTGGAGATAAACAGGCTCTCGGAATTACGATATTTGATGATACAACAGAAGAAACTGACCCAAGCACGAATCGAAATGAACTTTCTCTTTTTGTGACAAGTCAAGTTCTGCCGCCCAAGATTAAATTAATTTTCCACAAAAGTGCGCCTCGGTAAGATTAAAATTATGGCTTTTAACCTGCAACAGCAAACTTTCTCTGGTGGAAAAGTCAATGAGAGCAGCAGAGCGGTTTTCGTCGATCATGCCGAAGGGCGTGCTCGATACGAAACATCAAAATTCAGAAGGACATGTCAAATAAATGCAAGTGGAACATGAGAGTGATTGACACTTCCGGAAATGTGCCGTTAATAAATGGGAAAAATTTCATTGGTCTCTCTCGAATTGCTGCGCCTTGAGTTTACTCAAACGACTTGGCGCTGGGATGTTACGCATGAAACTACTGCAAAACACTTACAGGAGAATGGCAGCATAAGCAGTCACGTGTCTGCTGCTGGTTAAAGAGGATAGTTTCAAAACAATATCCTATGAAGGATCCATTTTACTAAATATACGTTACAACTTCAGGTTTAGATTCAATAGAAATAATCAGAAACCAATAATTCATGCACCTGCTTTTAAATTCATGTTAGCGTGCAAACCTTACAACATAAAAGGTTAGGGACAAAAACACCTGAATATTTCATGACTGCAGCACAGTCTTCTACGTGGGGAGAACAGCAGTGTTGTTTAGATTTTTTCGTTTTAAGCTACTACGTTTCGTTACGAATAAAGTGTTTTGTTTAGACTAGTTAGCTGTACCAAAGATGTTGCCATGGACCTCTAAAAAGTTGTCATTGTCGGTTATGGAAAGTCTTGATTTATTTTCTGGATACGACTTCTTCTTCAGAGATTTACTGAATCGTTGTTGATTGGGACAAAACGTACCAGAGTTAAGTGGACACGTTAACTATTGTGACAAGGAAATCGATTTGAAAACTTCCCAAAAGTTTCAGCTTGTACTCAGTCCATAGCTCATGAAGAAAACATTGAATGAAAACTACGAAATCAGAAACTTAGACAGCTGGGGATTTGTGCAACTATTACAGAAATTGTTTTCTAAAAACTCTCTTTCAGGTGACCTTGCAGTTCGTGGAAATATTTCCACCGACTATTACTATTTTGCGGGAATCTTTTGGCTCTGTGGTGACCTCTAGGGCTGAAAAATTGAACTACCCGGCTTGTACTGTTTACTAGGAAGTTTGCGACGATTTTGAGTGACGGCAATTGTCGGCAGGCCGAAGTCAGAAATTTGCATCTTGCCGGGGCGATTAAGGTTAACGCTCTTGCCCAAGAAGCGCTACGACGATTCACTCAATGGCTATGGGTCGAGCATCCAACCTCTCGATTAAGAAGTGGATATTCAACCGCCGATCCATGGCCGCTGTCAAGCGGGAATATTTATATTTAACACATCAGCATAGAAATTACACTGAGGTAACAGTACGTGTCTTCAACAGCTCCCTGGTGTTACTGTAAAACTTGATATCTTTCTGATGGCAATGGAAAACGTTGTGATGAAATTTATATCTTTCTGATAATTTCACTGTCGAAACAAAAAAAGCTACAAGTGGTTTGGAAATGTTTGAAGTCAGTAAGCATCTTTATGGAACTACTGTATTATCAAGAAGTCTTTCGGCTTACCTCCGATTTTCTCAAAGGGAATACTAAAGATTAAATTAAAAATCTAAAAACTGGAGGAAAGGAGGGAATCAACATTTCTTGCAATTTAACCACCTCGCCTCCTTATTAATTATATCAGGTTAAAACGACACAAAAACGAATTTTGAGCTTCCAAGCAACGTATTTCTGAGAGGTAACACCGTTTTTCATTTGTTCGTTCATAAAGATTAAAGATGGAATCAAGTTGTATCTCTAAATCGCATCATTTTATGAATCGATTGGTTTTCTAACCCATGCATGAAGATCCGAAACCTGCGGAGGAATGCTTCGGCGTTTTCAACTATCAGTGATACTCCTCATCATGCGAATAAGCTTTAGCATTCGCAGATAATTTCCGAACCATGAGAAGACAATATTGTCTAGCTGTTGTGGTGTGCTCGTTGGGACAACTTGATGAACAGTTTTTCTTTTTCGGTGCTCCAGCGCTTTGTTTCCAGTATGCACGAATCTTTTTCGTGTTTTCGCCAGTAAACTCAGTTCTGTAAAAAGCATCTCTTCTTAGACTAGTTCATGGATTCATTCAAAGTGGTCTTCATTGCGACTATGATTCTGCTTGCACTAGCTATAATTTTTAAGCCCTAAAGTGATGCGATTAGACACTGAACTTCAGTTTAGGCGGTCTTCAATTGATAGCCTACAATCTGGAGAAAGCGCCCAAAAAGAGCATCATATCAGCGGTATATTGCCTTGTGCGTATTTGGGGTGATTAAGAAAGAGCTGAAGTCGCCGTGACTTGGGCTTAACCCAACCGGATAAGCTCACTCTTTCAAAAAATGCAAGACTATGCTGATCTGCTCCGGATTTTTTGCAATGTTTACCCTACAACTAAAGCATAACATAACACATCAGCTGGTCAACTATTATTATAGATAGTTTAACATGCCTGATGCCTTTACATATCACCCGGTTTTCACTGTAATATTTTCATTATTTCTATCTACCTGTCCCAAATGTGGGATTCATTATGAGACAAGTCGCATGGTCCGTGGTGCAGAGATGGTGGGGGCGGATGACGCAGACCTCTCGCTGCAATTGAAGGGACAGTGAGCACCGACGTCAGAGCACGGGGCATGCAGGGACGTCGGCCTCATACTGGTTCTCACAAGGGGTCTGATGTTGCTTTTTATTAACAACATTATCGAATGATTCTTACTCCATCAAAACCACATTTATTTTAAAACATTGCAATGCTTCGCGCATGTTAAGAAATCGAAAACGATAATATCAACTCTTTTTCAACACAGAGTTTTATAAGAACCTGTAAATGCGACGTTCGTGGCGATATGTATGCATTTCTGCATGGAACATTTGGTTGGTCAAAAAGTTTGATCTTGGAAGTGAAACGTGTGCGCTACAACAACGGCCTGTTAGTTCATTACAACTGGTGCACTTGAGGTTTCACACAAGCGTCTGTTATTTTAAGCTTCGGCGTCCCCGTAAAGGAGTATAAACAAAATTTGCTTTTGCTTGCACTCACCACTGCTGAAGTTTACTTTCGTGCATGCTAACACTGGGCAGGCACGCAACCAGAAGGGAAACCGGGCAATTTCCCCCCGAAATTTTCAAAAACATGTGTAGTTGTGAAGCATAACAACATTACAATCATTTTGCCCCCCTCCCGAAAATGTCAGATGGCTGCGGCCCTGCCACTGCACGAGATCTTTAAAAGCTTGTGATAAACTTTGCATGATTTTTCATCTGATTAAATTTTAGTTTGTTTTCTGCTTACACCAAAAGCCGCTTGTCTCCGACACCTCACAGAAAGTTTAGGAAAAGTTACTGATGCAAAACGTATCGTTCACTATTGGTTCAGTGAAAAGAGTGTCATACGACAATCCAGACAAATCTTTGCAACACCAGCTGACATTGTTCGCGATAACAGTACCTCAAAAACGACAAGAATTTTATTGTCGGGTGGATAGGAAATTTTCCTGAGTTTCCCGCCATGTCACGAATATATCCAAACGTTTTTTTTGCTGCTCAAAAATCAGCGATTAATCTGAGCTGGGGATTGCATGATTCGGCTGCAGATGAAGTTGACACGGGTCGAGCCTTAGTTTACTCAACCAAATGCCTGTGAACATGATAAAGACGAAGCAGAGAGAAGCAACAGTCAGAACGATCCAGGTTTTAAGCTGCATCCACAAGTCAACGTAACTTGAAAAAATATTTCAATAAACCTGTTGGTAAGTACTTCACGCATGTAAGACCTTTTACATTTCCTATGTAACAGACTAGTTGCTGCGAATGCCTTCTGCAAGATCAATAGCTAGGCAAGTCCCATTCATCATGATAACTACTTCTCAAATAAGAAATAATTTTTCCGCAAACTGATCAGATATCCTTAGCTCAAGCTTGGTGCCAACTTCGCACTAATAAGAAAAAATATCGCTGCAACGTCAAACTCTTTTCCAGTTGGCCTGACTCAACAATGAGCTTATTGTCCCCGGCTGTCTACTGGACGAAGATTACGCTGTCAGACTGCAGGCTTATTTTTAAAAATTTGTTTATCTCAAAATGATCAAAACGATTGAAGCAATCAAAACCCCTAAATACCGGGTCATCGGACAAAACGCACCAGCTTACAGTGAAGTGCTCAATGCGCACAGCGCCGACAACAAAATATTCTGTTGTTATTACGGCATGTTGCAACGCGCGATGCCGTGGTGGTTTTGGGCACTGCGACATCGTCTCACCAACCGCTTTCCACAACTATTTGCCGCCATTTGCGGCGGGAAGTCACAGGCGCCGAACTCCATTCTTTGCAAAGGCACTTTAAAAAGATCTTTCGTCGCCCACTTTCTTGCATATAGACGCTCACCCGACTTGAACGGCTGCGATAAACAAGGACACGAAGCAATGAAAAAATGACTGTTGCGTCACAAGCGGCAGTGAGTCAACAGGTCAAAGGCACCAAAATATGGACAACCGGAGCGACGCTCCTGATGATTCTATGTTTAGGCGCATTGATCGCACGATAAAATTTGTCAACGCTCCAGACCACACTGATAAGAACGACAGCGCTACTGTTAAAGTGGTTTTTACAGCAATTTAGGCGAGACTTCATGAGGGTGGCACAGTCAGACATTATGGTGACGCACAAAGAAAGAATATTACGCAAGATTGAAAGCTGTGTATAACTGTGTTGCACTGCCATAAAAATTAGAGGTAAGGATACACTGCAGCATTGCTTCCATTCCGTTGGTTTTGGCCGTAAGTCCGGCTTTATCCCAAAAACGTGGTGCCACACGGCGACGCAAATTTTACGGCAAAACCATTCCTTTCGTGATTGCTCAAGGATACTTCTCTTTTTTACCAATAATGGGACCAAGGTCACATTTTGAAAGCAATGGAATTTCTTATTGTGTAACAACTAAAGGTTTCTTCATGCAGGTTTCTTTGCATTATCATCACCAAGACTGTCTCGCAGTTCTTACATTTATAAAAGGGCCAAAAAGAAAAGCCACATACCACAAATATGTCTCCTTGAAGTTGAAGAGAAAATGCGTGTTGAAGTGTTGCTTTGCATTTGGTGGCTTGTACAACGCATTGTCAGATTTTGAGCCACTTATTAAAGGTGGCCAGTCAGCTCTCTAGCCGTGACTGAGTTTGTTTACTCATTCCAAAAGCATGCTGCCGATCAGCATGTGCTTGATGCAACGACTTCGAAATGTCTCTCGTTCTAAAAGTGTCAGCTGACCTGACGTTAATAAACGTATAATTGCAAATGATAGATGTTTGTAACCAGTTTTGCTTCTTTGCAGCAGAGCGGCAGAGCTGGTGCCTTTCTGGAGTTTTTTCAAATGCTACTTGCTTCGCTGCGGTACAAAATCAATTTATTCCGTGAGGTAAGACTACATTTTGACTTGCATCTCAATTATTGTTGAAGCGGGTTTTATTTATAGTTGAATTGGTCAGGTAGTTGCTTCCTTTTTCAGGTTAGTAGCTTTCATCCGTGATCAAGCAAATATCTTATCGTGTACTAACTGAAGACGACATTTAATTTTTTAATGATCTGAAGAGAAAGTGCGGTCAATAAAACTTCTTACTTTTTCTAGTTATTTCCAGCGACGTAGTCCTAACAAAAAGGTGTGGTAATGCATCCAAAAAATAGCCATTTTAAAACAGCTTCTAAACTCATTTTAAAGCAATTCGTGAAAAAGGTGTGGGAACGCCGTTTCCACGCGTTCCCGCCCCACCACACCCCTGGTTATTCCTGTTTGCTAACTTTGCACACAGCCTGTTTCTGATCTGGTCAAGCATTCAGCTTACCAACTATTGAGACGTCTAATGCTCTGAAGTGGAAGCTGTGCTTTTATGAACTCAGTTTCAGTTATAGTGATCATGGCAATCTCGCAGGATGTCGGGTAGGAACCGTTCAGGGACCAAACAACGTCAGATTTTGATAGAATAGGAGCAAAAATCCGGATTAGATACTGCATTATGAGTTCGATGACTCGGCTGGCACGGAACAAGGCGTGTGCGAACCAATCGAGCTGTGTCCATTAGATGTCGATGCTCCTTGGAATTTCAAAACCACAAAATCCATGTCAAACACCGTGGAACCTGGTCCAGAGTGTGTGGCTTCAGAATACTTACGCTCTCTCAACATAATTGTCGGCGCCCAAGAAATGGTATATCGGCGTCAAACTTGTTATCTGCAAGTTGGACTACATTTACGAAGCAATCTAATTATAGTTGTCACAGACATCAAGCAAAGGTCATATACTGTTTGCGTAGACAAGTGCAGAAAACGTTTGCTCGCAAACTTCTATATTTCAAACCACCTCAAATGACGCAACTTGCACAAAGACCACGAAGTTCGGTAAAGGCGGAATGTTTTGTTCCGCCTTGGCCGCTTTGATTTAAATGGGAAGCCATGCGAAACTAATAAAAGCAATTTGAAAGCTGATCAGAAGATGCGCAAATTATTTTTTAAGAGATCCTTTCAACACAAAGTAAACAATCCACTCGCTATTCGCGCAACTGCTTTTAAAGTTTTAATATCAGTCAAGTGTTGTACAAACTGATATTATGAGCATAGCGCATGATGTCTTTAAAAAGTTTGAGAATGTTGGTTGTTTTTTTCTATTTTGGTCCAGCAGTCCTCAAGTAATGAACGAATGAAGGCTTAAGACTTTCTGTAATTTTGTGTCTGTCGCATGTTAGAATTATACTGTAGCTAGCTTGAAAGAGTTTTTTGTAGACCGACGTTCGACGCAAACGAATGTTTCATTTTTTTCAGATTATTGTTCAAGGTCAGTTGCTCTCAAGTTAATTTCCCGACTTGACCAAAACTGGTGTTCCATTTTAAGTTGCGTTTGCAAGAAAGGCTTGCGCCCCGAGTATCACATGCGGCCATGTTTACTTATGGTTTTCTAGTTCATTAGATTTAGGAAAAAAACTTCGAAGAAGATGGCTTACGTTACATTATTAAATATAACTTTGGAATATTATAATCAATTTACTTCTTTTGTATGCTTGCTTTTGACTGACGCTGGAAAGTCAGAAAAAGACTGCAAGCATTAAATCAGTAAAAGTGAAATGCTTGAAATCTGTGATAAATATGTTTCATCATCATAGAGTTGCAGGTTTCAAACAAACGATTTCGAATACAGTTTGGAAAAATTGAGCTCTATTTTGGTTGGCTGGTAAGTGGCTGATGGACGGTTTGTGGAAAAATTCAAGTTAACAGTTGAGTAAATGTTGTATGCAAAGTATTTTCGTAAACGCAAAGAGGGAAGTAGATTATAACAGCAAAATCAAAATTAAGCGAACAAGTTTCAGGCAAGTAATGTCACAAAGAATGAAAAGGATAATGAACATCAAGTAAAGTTCCCCTTCTTTTGTACAACAAAATTAACTCATCAAAAATAACTCAAATAGCGTTTCCGAAAAAACAGCATGATTGACGTTAATTAAGCTGTCAGTTGAAGGACGTACTGACAACCATAGAGCGACTGTCCTCACATTTTTGCGTCGATACCGCGACATCTCACCCACAGCAGAGTAGCAAATTGCTTCCGTAAAAAAGTCAACAAAACGTCACCATTTTCAACAGTGCATGCCCTTGTCAAGGTCAAGCCAACAGTACCAAGCCGTGACTTCCGCTTACACTGCGGGACAAGAGAAGCCACACCCAGAAACCACACCCAATAACACGGTTTACGAGAGCGGGCGCGTTACAGATGACCCGTAACAGTTTACCTTTTGAGAATATCTAAAAAACGCGGCAATTAAATAAAAGCCACGCGCTGTATTAGCGAACGTAGTGTGAATGCAATGAATGAAACTGAATAGTCAACGAAACTTGCCAGCTTTGCAAAGCTATCGGCAACCAAATTTGTGCGGATTCATAAATTGACTTCACTTTTTTAAGACACTGCGGTTCAGAACCACCACTCATCGAGTGACAGCAATAGCAAGCGTGTGTCTTGGGTAAATGACGTGAATAGTCACTAAACGGCCAAGAGCTGCCGCATTTTTAAAAAAGCAAAAGTTTCGAGCAACAGTTTGCATCCTGCCGAGTCACGTGGCAAATAGTTTCTTTCGCTCTTCTGCGCCAGTACGGTCACAGGTTCGTCGCCTTTTTCTAATTGTTCTCCGCGCTATTCTCCTCTGTGGTAACAAAACCGTAAACCAACTTTGCAGCTGCTCAGTTCATTTCACCTGCAACAGTTTATCAGCTAAACGTTTAAAATATAACAGCGCTTAGCTCGTTTGCTTCAACCTGTTATTTTTGTGATAGAGCTGTTTGACAATTCCACTTGTCGCGTACCAGAAAGCAGAACATCTCTGTCTTATTTGAATCGCAACGACGACATAATATTAGGGCCACTGATTGGAACATGGTTAATACTGCTTTTTGAAGTTCTTCGTTGGAACGGTTTTATCCCTGGTGATTTTTATGCAGTTGTTGAGGATGGGAAAACCGTCTGCTCTGCGAAGGCCTGAGGTACTGCCTACGTAGGTGTTCCTTTGTAGCGCTAATTGTAAACAAGGGCTTTCCGCTTGGTGCGCAAGTACCTTCGGTGTCACAAGAAAATTTGAGCTCAATTACAAGCAAGAACGAAAGCACTAAGCACCAGTGTTGCATTTCTGTTAAACTTTCGTCTGAGCACAACGTACTCGTAACAAACACTAGCTGGCCAGACCTTTCCCCGATACGACATTCCTCGTGCTTTCTCTAAGTCTTACTTTCGTTTTTCACCATTTCATTTTTAAGCCTTGCTTAAAATTTACAGGACAGAAGACGCGCAAAATTACGTGAAATCGATTTCCTGGTGTAAAACAATTTGCTGATTGATTCCACTGCGTCACATTCGTTGAGACTTACTGTTCGAACTATACAGTGAATTTCTCCGCTTGGGGATACGGTTCAGCAACGACGGCCAGCTAATCGAGAATCCCAACCGTCTTGCAGCACGTGGACATAATTTCCGTCGCGTTTTGAACAAACTCGCAGCTTTGACCACCACGGATGTTTGATCGAATCATATTATCCAGAAACAGTTGATACTGGCGACGAAAGTTTACTCACATCTTGTTTCTCTGTTATTTTCGTAGAAGATTTAAGATTAAAAACTTCGATGGATTTCGATGTTTTAGTAAGAGACAACATTACTGCACCTCAAAATAGTACGCGATTGGAAAGATGAGAAACCACACTACTGATCAACAAAAATTAGCGAATAGTGCAAACTATGTGACACACGTTTTTCACTTTTTGCACAGCTAAAAACGTGTGCATGTTTGGAAAGAATTTCGTTTCTTTCCTGGTCTTTGCGACAGAACTGTCATGACGACAAAAGCAGCAGATTGCCTTCAGCGTTGAATTTGTAGTATGAGCCGAATTACCGGACGACGACGTAGCAAAATACAAGGAGTCATCGGCGTCCAACGAACTTCATCACAAGATCACAGAAACCATTTACAACCTCAGGCGCCATAAAATCCCTGCCTGACATTAGTCTCAATGTGCTCTTAATTTCACAAGACTGAACATCGCGGAAAAATGTAAAACTTCTCATCACGCTTACACACAAGTGGCAGACATACCTCTCTGCGCATCTGCATGCTGTATAAAATCTATGCGCGCTTATAACGTCCTCCCAATGCTCGCTGCAGGTAATCCATTTGTGGAGATCCCTGCGACCTGCACACGCCTTATCTGGCGTTTGGCTCCTCGCTGCTTCTACATATCAAACGCAGAGGAGGGGGGCAGTGATGGTTCGGTTCACTGTGAAATCAACTAATGCGAGGAACAATGTCGCTGTTCGCAAACTGAGCAACTGCCTAATGTCTTCGAAAAGTTGAAGTATTCCCAATATTTTTTCTATCACCTCGTCATGTGGAAAGGCTATTAGCTAAGTGAATTTTTGTTTGTTTTTGTGAAAGATTTTGGTTGAGACCAGCGGGCGGCAAGCAAACTGAAGCTGGAATCTTTATCTTTATTGGGCAGTAGTTAAAATTTTGCTCGAAACGCTATACCGCACTTCTTATAAAACAGGTGCGTCGTGAACCGGAACCATTGAATGGGAAGATTTAAATTGCATTACAATTCAAATCTCGTTCTGCAAACTAACTTTTTTATTTCGTAAGAAAATGAAGAAAAATAAAAAAGAACCTTAGCACGGATTTGCGTTCATATGACTTGATTTTTCAAACACACATCCCCCAAGAAAGTCATGACCAAAATCAGGAAATGCTTATCCTGTTAGCACGGATGTATTTCCTTCAGCGAAGTGTGGCTTGGCTGCAATCAAGAATACTAAACTTTATTTATGGTTTGCAACAAAAGTAAGTAATTGAAGTGTGCTCTACTATAAGAGCAGGAGCGGCAGACTTGTTTAAATTTGGTGAATGCAAAGTGTCGAAACTACAATGCGGTAAGTGTGACTGCGGCCGGCATAAATTTCAAATCTAATCCTGGGACCAAATGCTCTGTTCCTAGGACCAATGCTCACGCCTAAACCCGTTGAGACAAATAATAGCGCTTCCTTTGCTTCTTTGCTTTGCATATACTTAAAAAACAACAATAAAGTCAACTTATAACCACAACCTGAAACAGCTGAACATACGTCCGTTATCGAAAGCTTTTCTGGACATACCTGGTTTCCTCAACAAGCTAAATAGAAACAGCTGGAAGGGTAATGGCAAGCAAAAAAACTAGCAGATTTGTCAGGGTTGCATTCGTATTAGCTTCGAAAGTTCTAGAAAAACTCTACCCAAGCACTGCCGTTTTTTCGCTCTCTGATTCCCGGTCAAATTTCTAGACACATCAGAGGCGCTTGATTAGGAAGAGGATTTTCAAGATGACTTCTTTGGACTGTCAAAACCAAATCCTGTTTGTGGTGAAGCAGAGTGGATGCATGAACTGTTCCCCATGTATTCGAAGCTGAGATCACCGAGCCTGCATTACATGCACGCCACTTGAGCAATAATTTCCATTACCCTTCATCTATTTGCCCAACGCGTGAGGTGAAAGTTCGATTCGCATGCCTGTCTCAAAAGATTAGTGTTTGGCTTAAACATTAAGTGAGCGTCCTTGTTCAAAAAATGAACACAGCTCTTTCAAGAGTGAGGTGCCTGCACCTCAGCGGTTTTTCGCCGGACGAGGTATTCGACTGCAATTTTTTAACGAAGACCGCTTTTCCAACTTTGACCTACAAAAACAAAGTGTAACGAGAGCTTTGAACGCTTCGTTTATTCCATTAATAGGTTTCTTGCTACGAAAACGCATGATTGGGCAAACCAAACAAACCTGTTGATGCTAATGCATACACCAAGGCGTGAAACACTGAAAACGATATCGTGAAACAATCGAATAGCCTTATAGGGTCAGTTTTCTAGCTGCTTTTTTGTCACTGTGCAAAGAGCAAAATTTGCAAAATCCCGGAAGTCGAATAAATGTCACTCAAACAGCATTGCCAGTTTATTTTCACATTCCAGCAAGCTGTTCTCGTACATTCCTGTACAAAGGCAACTTTCGTGTAGCTTATGTAAGCTGAGTATCTCTCGTCTTAAATTGAGCGGTCATTAGAAACAGCAGACGAACTGACCCTGAGAGACTCGATCACCTTCCTGAAAGCATTCCGAACTGTTGGTGCCCTTCGCTCGGAGGTGTCGTACAAGAAGCACATTTCGTCGCCCGAGCTTCTGCTTTTTGCCACACGTAATTTTATATGCATTCAGTGACTTCCTCCTAAATTCGGGCTTTGTACTTGAACACCGGATAAAATGTGAATTCGAGATCGATACACTTTACTGAACATAGTTGCAATAATGAAAGTGCATTTTCACAACAGATCGCTAACTAATGTGAAAGTATGAAGAAACCAACTGCTTAGCAAGATAGTAAGCCTCGCGTCATTAACTCTACTAAAGTCGTGGTTCATGAGAAGAAAATGACTCCACTCAAATCAGGTCACTTTTTTCCGAAAAGACTTCACTTGACGTGAATCAGTAATGGCAAAGACTCATAATCACTAGTCGAGTCATTTTTTAAATGGAGAACATTTTTTCCATTCTCTAATTTTGCAGAATCTATGAGCAGAGATTCTGCATGAAGGCTGCTATTCGATACAGTACGGTATTCGATAACACCACATATTTTCTTCCACTTCAGTCAATTCCCGTACAACTACAAACCATTTATTCAATGTAGGGTGCAAGTCTACGTCACAGAATTTCGGGCAACAATTGTTTGAAAAAAGAGCGGCATTTTTTAACATACATAACAACAGGTCAACTACTACATTTGTTGCCGAATGGTCTGCTTTTTGTTTAAGTGTGGAAATTGCCACGATCGAATCGCTGAACATGTTCGATTCCCATACTGTGCATTAGTAGCATCACTGCAGCACACGCCACTGGCAAAACTTTTATTCAGGAGATATTCAACGCTTTTCTCTTCAGGGCTATTTCATGGACTAACATGAACTGTGGAACAGAATAAGACTTGAGGCCTTGCAAAATCGTACGAGAAACCACAATGAAATGTCCTGTTTTGCATTTCGTCTGATAAATGAAAAAGTGAAGAGACGATTATTACTTATTTGAAAGTGGTTTGGTGTGCATTTCACAGAAAAGGGATGAGGAATTTGCATTTCGCAAGGATAAAGATTTCAAAGCACAGTAGTTTAAGCTTTAAAACATCTGCAATTGTCTATTGTCAGTTCATTAAGCTCAGTGATTGGCGATTGTTACTTACAATTGTCAGAGGTGAACGAGGCACACATGAAAAAATGGTCTGCAATAATATGCAACCCCAACCGGAAACAAAACACTAAGTTCCGATAGTATACAAAAGATTTACTTCTCATTAGCCACTGGCCTCATTTTATCTCGGTATATAGTCATCTCGATGCTGCATGGAATTTGCTGCTAATCAACCCAACCTCGTCTTGTGTTGGCAGTAACATTGTTTTCCAAAATTTTTCTAATTTTTTTAGCCAATTAGCCAAAGCAAATTCGGAGTGCTTGACAAATTTAGACTGAAGATTAAAAGCTGTGAAGATGAGATGGAATCGCACGAGTTCGATTTCCAAGTCTAAAAAACAACGGTGGCATCAGCACTGCGGACGATTTCAGACAGACTAAATACACTTCAACTGCCGTTTATGGACAAGGTGCTTGTGATCCAACGTCTTTCTCCATTTACAAATTGTTTGTTTATCATTCATGAGAAATAAGCTACAAAGAAGTAGTCATTCTGCCAAAAACTTCACCATTTTTACCCGTAAAGCATCACCAATGCACATTTTTGCGGTAATTTTAGTTGGTTTTAAGAGTTTAGACAATACGTTTTTCCTAAATCAGACAAGAATATTTTAGTAGAGGAATCGAGTATTGATCAAATTTGTAAAGTTAGTTCCTCATTGAACTCACTATAGGCGTCCGTTTCTTTAAAGTGGAAAATCAATCCTTGACTCTTGCAAGAAACAAAAACAAATTTCAATTTCATAAACTCAAACAAAAATCTTCACTTCAAACGGAATTTATCAGATGTAACTTTATAGAGTATAAAGATTTCTTGCACAGAAAGAAGAAGCAACCGCTCTATTTTTGAGGGCATCCGCTCACGCGCTTGTTAAATAAAATTCGATTGAAAAACTCCCATAGGCAGTATTTGAAACACGCATTGAGCAAACCCTAAAATTTTCAAGCTCCGGTGGCAAAGTGGACTTGTTTTTATAACAGAACAAAATGTGGGAGTCTTGCAAAGTCGCACTTAAGCAGCAACGCAAATAAAAATGGTTTGTACGTGTCGTGTGTTTACGCAATTGCGTTGTGTATTTGGTCCTTTGAGGGGCTTTCAATGACCTTGCGGTCCCTCGCCCCCATAACAGTAAACTTCTATGGCATCACGTCGTGATGTTGACGTCATCACGTCATCCGAGTTCACGGAAATCGCGCAAACAACTGGTTTCATCCTCAGCGAGTTGTTTTCGAACCCATCCGGACTTGATGTTTTTAAAACTATTGGAACTGGTTTTACTTGGTGGATGCCTTTGCATGTAACTTCTTTATCAGTGTTGTTAGATGTAATACGAAGCTGTAACACACTTACAACACGCTGCCTATAGCTAGGACATACTTTTACATTTGGCCCAAATACTTTGCAGCAATCGAGCATGCAGAAAATATCAAATCCTTGTTTTAAATCCTTAACACCACACTTCATAATAATCACACATATGAACAGTGAAACAACGAAGCTTCGCGAGTAGTTTGAAGACCTAAAGTCAATCCATGCACATGATATTATCAACAAGCGATGCAAGTTAAACCAGTGACTGTACCAGAAAAAATGATTCAGTTATCTGAAGAACCTTCACCTATTGTTTTCACGATCTCCTTTTTCTCGAACTTCAACCTCACCGACATCATAACAAACCAACCATTTGAATATCTGCCACTGGACTTCTTTCTACAAATTGCAACTAAACATGCCTAAGACTGTTTGATTCAGCGTTGAATGTCATTGTAAAGAAACCTGTCCTGGGCAAAAGCAAAATTAAAAGCTTGTTTCAACCGCGTTTCTAAAACAAAATTTTGCAGCTGGCGCAAAGTTTACATCGGTGAACTGCTTTACATCAGCATTTGTTTTCCGAGTGATGTGATTACACTACCACATGATCTACAACAGGGGTGTGCAACAGGCGGCGCGCGGGCCACAACCCGGCCGGCCAAGCCATTTAGTGTGGCCCTTGGCAACACTCTGATTTTTCCCACTCTTTCCCATTTTCCCCACACACTCTGATTCATTGTGCACATGGAAAAACTAAATTTTTCGTGTGGCCCAGCTAGATGTCTGAAGTTGGTTATATGGCCCACCGACAAAAAATGTTGCACAGCCCTGATCTACAACACGTCTATCGAAATTCACAGAAATAATCAAGTGCTTGGTGAACCTTGGGCAACCAAGATTGCTGTCAGGAAACCAACTTTCTGAGAACAGTAAAATGAAGGCACGCACGCTGGGTAGCACCTGCAACGAAGTGGCAGGACAGGAAGCTTTCTGGTGCCCGCTCCGAATCTGTTGACGAGTTCATGCAAATGATTGTTGCTCAAACTAAAGTTCGTTTTGGTGCAATTTAAAGTTCTGCTTTGCTTGTTTTCTAGCGATCCGTGGAATTCGTAACACTGGTAAGAAAGCCCATTCATCGTGGAGTAAATTCATTATAAGATTTTGTATTAAAATTAACCACTTTTACAGGAAAGCACTGCAATTCAGGATTAGATAAGTGTCGACGATTGAAATGGAAATCTCGTACTGCTCAAGAATCTCTGCGTTGAGACCAGCTGGATTTGAGAAATTTTTGCGGGTTTTTAGCAGATATGTTGCCACAAAGAAATTTCAGTGTTTTCTTTAACGTCCAAGAACCGGCTGTTTCATACAGCGTTCGATTTTTAAATACGTATTAAGAAGTCAAAAACAAACAACCAAGACTGTTATGCAACAAACTTCAAAAATTTTTTTAACTAAACCCACATTTTACCTTCGACACTGTATGTTTAGCTCATTTTACGTGCAACCAAATGTGATTTTAGTTACCGCCAAATAAATCTCATTTGACTCTTGTACAGTACAGTCAAAAAGGTATCCAGACAAACTTCATTAGCGGGAATTTGACTGTCTCATGCGGGACTCCGCATACAACAAGCAAAAGGTTTTGAAACTAAAACGTCTACATGTGAGGTTTGCATATTTGTTTTTCATGATGAGTTCCCGATCATGTGTGACTGAGACTCTGAACAACGTTTTAAATCAGATATTTCAAAATAATGGAAACATGAAACTCAGGTTTTGGATTTCCTAAACTAGCATGAAATACCAGCTAATGACTTAAACATGCCGTTGTATTGACCATGAGAAGTTGCACAAACGTTTTTTTTACGTTTATGCTACTGGCCAAAAAGCGTTTCTCTGCTTAAGAAAAGAACATCTGGAAAGCATTTTGAAGTGTTTAAACTTCTAAATATCGTGAATTCTCCATCCAGTTACAAAATGCTAAACCACAGCAACACTGACAAACGACTCCTAAACACATTGAAACGGAGTTTTACTTATCAAAACTTAGATACTGCTGATTTGTGAAAAAACTCGACGAGCTTATAAAGGCGACGAAAATGATACTCACCTGAATGAAAATATTTATATTCATTCATATTTAAAATTATGGGCAAGACTTTGCTAGCGTGCTGAGAAAACTTTATCTTTATCCAATTGCATTAATGTCAATCAGTTAGCATTTACAAGCTGTGCTGCTTTTGGGTAGAATTCGTGTTTACCTTTTCCAAAGTTTGCACTGCGCCACTACAATCAAAAAACGACTAAAAGAATGAAGCGAAATTCCATTTTAAGAGATTTCTAAAACAATTGGACCTCTGAAACAGAAATTTGCTTAGTGATAAGTGCGGTAATTTCAGTAAAACACATCAATGCCTGCTGAACAAGCATGCTTGAAAGAAACCACATCATCAGCCCAGCACAAGGTTGTGTAAGTGTCGATTTCACCGACTGACCTGAGTCATGCACAGTCATTCCATTGTTCATAATTGTCAAGGCTTGTCTGGCTGACTGCCAAAGCCCTCCGAAATAGCACAGTCAAACAAAAGATATTCTCAGACTTACAAAAGTAAACCGTTTTGATATCCGATCACCTCGTGATGATCATTGACACAAATCGCAACAAACGTCGTTCTTGTTTTATCGTATCTCGTTACACTACACTCTTGTAAGCATCGAAAACATAACTTGGCCCAGCCTCCTTCCTAACGCCTGTTTGGCCTGTAGAGTCAACGGATGTTTTTTTCCAGAGGAACGGAAACAGTTTACCCAGAAAAAATTGTCGCTGTTCCGATTTCTGGCGTCTGCTGCCAATGAAGCTTTTCTGACGAAGCAAATATAAGATTAATGTTCTATGGTTGATTTACAGACAAGATAAAAGGAACAGTGCTGTCTGACTCCGTATCCTCATTTGTTGGTTATTGGTTTCAACTTGCTTCTGTTTGACATGCGCAGCCAGAAGCACTCCAAGCACTATAGCGACAAAATATCACCGAAGCTTTGCTTCGGACGTTTGTCATTGAACTTTAACAAGAAATATTATGTCGCCCAAAACTTTCATGAAAAAATTTGCAGAAACACTGCTGAAATACGGTGCTTTTTTATTAATCTTTGAAAGTGGCAACATATGTAAAACTCATAAAATCAAACTAAAAGTAATATTTTCAGGGATTCTGTGGAAAAGAAAATTTTAGTCATAGATGTCACGGTGCGAAACGCTTGAAAACCACCAAATAAGACGTTTTGATGATCCCATGGGCAAACAAGAAGCTTGTTTTATTACAATACAAACGAAGGGTAGAACAAGGCAGTCTCCAGGTACTGTAACAAATACGCCCCGCATCGAAATGTTTGAATTGCCGGCATTTGATATACGAAAATATTTTAGCGTACTCCCTGAACCTTGGGCACCTCACTAAACTAACTTTCTTGTATGCGCTATTAAAAGCTGTAAGTTTGCTGTGCCCTTCCGGGAAAACAGCCGAATAGGCTTTGCTTTCATCTTTTTGGCTGTCTAAATTTTCACCATCTGAAAACTTTTTAAGCCAGTTTTTACCTGCTAATTTTTTACTTTGCTGTAAAAAGTCAAAGCGGGTACAGGTGAACGAAAAGATGCAGCCTGCTTCAATAGTGGCAGCTACACAAGTTGGAACGACCGCTTCACCTTTAATTCGTGTCCTTGAATATCTCTGGTCTGTTTAAAAGAATACAGAAATAAAAAAATGCATCACCTGGTGCATAAACTACACGATGCAATTTGTTTCTGTATTGATATCTTGGTACGGCGAACCTTGCACTATCCTGCCCAAACGTTTCCACAGCTTTCTTTCCTGGTCGAGAGGCATTAAAAGCAAAACGTTGGTCACGAAGGCGTCTAGTGCCACTTGTAAAATGTCAATCATGTTTTTATATGTTGCTGTTTAAAATTCACAAGAGGATAAATTGGTTTTACTCCATTTTAATTCCATCAGAAACACTACTTTTTTTTGCTCAATGTCGGCGTTGCACCTCAAGTTGCCAAGCACTTCTCCTGTACTCAGCTGCTTTAAAAGCAAAGGCGATTACAATGTTGCAGAAAAGCTGTAAGAGCTAAAGTGAGAAAGGGTATATCTTGCGCAGGTTGAAAGGAAATGTTTTTAAGATTCGAAATGTTGGGATACTCTAGTCTTTATCTGCGCAGGTGAAAGCAGCATAACTGGATGTAACGCTGAACTTTATGATTAATTGCGGTGTATGCATCATTTCGTCCGTTACTTTTACTAAGATTTGTTGCCAATAACCAAGCATTAGTAAAAAATGCGTGATAGGTTTTGCACAATTGACAAGTTATAGAAAGTAGCGAAAAATCTGACAAGCGTTTCGTTATGCGAGTTTTTCTTTTTCAGAAAATATCCTTCCGCTCTTCACCGACTGCATAGACCTGTTGTTGAATGCCTCTTACACACGTTTTGCAGTCCCAACTGAGATGCAATGTTAGTCTAACAATTTTGCCCAAGTGACGAACGCATGCTGATTATTCACCATCGCTGCTGCAAACCACACTCAAACGCCTGCACTAAGCATATGCACTGAATAGTCTGGAAGTAAAAACAGGGAAAATGTTGCAACACCTGAAAAGTTAGAACCTGATAGAAGAATGCAAGCGTGCAGCTTTCGGGAGAACTGCACATGTTTTGAACGCGATGCTGTTCTTCTTGATTGCAGCAAACCGGCCATTCACGCTGTGAAGGATCTGCTGCGTAAATGAGCGCTTAACATTTATCGAAGATGTTTTTCTCACGAGGCCTAGTGACTGGTTTCGTCTAGGAGAGCGTCACGCATGTTGCCAAGGCTGAGTTGTCCAAAAATTATGTGGTAAACGATGATCGCATTTTTAGAACAAGATATTGAGATTCAGAATAAACAGTTTATTCTGAACTCAAACGGTTTTTTGTCACACAAGATATTGAGACTCTTTGACTTTATGCAAAACTGATGCAGAATAGCCAATCAAGGAAGCCTGTGTAAGCGGTGTGGATTGCGTTTTAGCAATGGCAACAGAAATGCATCTCGGAAGGAGAAGTTATCCACAACCAAAGATAACGCAAACTGCTAAGTTTGTCAAACACACGCAGTTGGTGAGAAAACGAAAAGTTACCGTAAATCAAAGACACGAACCGTGACGTCTTTCCGCATGAATTGAGATAGACTTGGTGTTGCTCCATTTAAATCGCTCTCACCCGGAGTAATCTTCAATTAATCTGCCTAATGGGGTTCTTGAACGTGTGTGAGTGGCAGTGTTAGAATACTGAATGATGAAAGAAGATCGAACTGATGCAGGAAAACGGGAATGTTTTGATTGTCTCCCTCGCAAATTAAACATGTAGACTTTGAGGCTAATTCAACGCAACATTGTCGGGAAATGAAATTTTTTCCGTTGAACTAGTCTTCTGACCAAGTACACACCAGCTTTTGCAGGAAAAATTCCAACTGATTCGATAATTACCGGATTAAGGTATTCTCAAGTGATAATGGCAGACCAGCGCAGGGAGACACGGTCGCAGAAGAAGAGTTTATTTGCTAAACGGAATCTCCCTATTGGCAAAGCATACAGAGTTTTACCGGTGTCTCAACTCGATAACCTTAGATCAAAAGTCAAACTCCTACTCTAATGTCTGTCACGACTTGCGAAGAGACAAGCGGTGAGAATAAGTAAGCCCTCTGCGAACACTGCAACAACCGTTGTTTGGGAATTGGAAGCTGAAACTTGACGTGGTATGTATTTTGGATCTCGCAATTCGGTCGTGTGTAGTGACAGTCGTGGATATGCCCCAGGCCAAGCATACCACTTCATCAAATGATGGCCTTCCCACCACAAAAAATTAACGCTCTTGCGAGATCCGCACGAGGCGAGACATTGATGAACTATGTTTTGTGTGTTGCATAAAAGCACTAAATACAGATCATCAGCGTACATCCAAATTTTTGCAAAGAAGTTGATCTGTAGCACTAAAGATTCTGCGGTTGACTGTAGCACCTACTGTACAATCCATTGGCCCAAACATTACATTGGAATTTCGAGTTTTTTCAGTGAAAGTTCATGTAGTTGCGGTGGTGAAAAGCTTTTTGCAAACTAGAAAAAGCTAAAAATAGGCACTTCTTTCAGAAAATACTAAGCATAGGTATTGGATAAAAGCTGTTTTTGTCTGCAGAAAATCAGATGGTGTGCTGCGACAGCTCTTTAACCCATCCGGTGGCTGTGCAGGTGGTGAAAATGAAAGTAAAGTACTGTAAAGCGATGTTAGTAAAACGCGAAGCTGTTTTAAAATGTTTCTTGTTTTACTTTGCTGACAAATGAATATGCCTTTAAGTGAAGGAAATGTATATTTTTTTCGTCGCGCCCGGAAGATAATCATAGGTCTCGCAACAAAATAGCAGAAGCACGTAGCTTAAAATTTTATTCAATATTTTACAGTAAGAAGTTCGAACCCAAACGATCAGTCAATTTTAAACGACCGCGTACATTTTTTAAAGGTTTGAAGTAGAAGACGCGAACATCGTTAGAATTTTTGGAATGAAAGACAGAGAGTACAGAACAAAGAATGCTGTGCATTTTTGCACAAAGCAAATAATGAAAGAACTGTCAATCTAGTTTATGTTTTGTTACAACACAATCTGTTGTTAATTGCTACGCTACAAGCGACGTATACGTGATTTTCAATCGCAGCATTAGTGAACAAGAAGGTAGTTCTCTTTGCATTGAATTGAGGTAATTTGTAAAAATCGAACGTTGGCTGTGAAGCATTTTATCAGGGATGTTTTATCGAAAATGCTTTTAAAGCGGTAGGAGAGAAGAAATTATCTTACGAACATCTGTCGGAAATTCAACTCACTGCGGTCGAAGCGTGCGCAAGCCCACTGCACTAAAGTCGATGTCAACCAGTAGCTACAGTGCTTTGCAAAAAAGCCCGTGCTCTGAGCCGTGAAAACATGTTACACACCATTAAGACCTTCATACCAACAAACCCATACAATGAAAGAATAAGAACAAAAACACAAGTAAACAGATTATAGGCTAACAAAGGCATGGCAAACTTTTTCATTCGCTAACAAAGGCATGGCAAACTTTTCACAAGATTTGGCAACGAACCGGATCGGAGCAGATGGATTGTTTGCGTAAGTTGTAAACTAATAGAAATGAGAAGTAAAAATGAAATTGATTGTAATAGTATGATTTGGGCAAATTCAGAAGAGAGCATTCAAGAGCTTAACGGGCTGTAGTTTGCCCAAGCCTGGAGTGCTTTGCAAACGACTTGAGCTTTGGTTTTACTTGAAAAATTTGATGCTGTGATTTGTCTTCATTATGGTAAAAACAGGCTCTAGAAATATTACAAAATTCTTTGTAGTCTTGAGCGCAATGCACTTAAACAGGAGACAACCCTCCACATCCAGACTTCCTGTTCACGGTGTTCTCATTTCATTTTTAATCTTGTGTTTTTTCCGACATCTCAAAATGCCCAAACCCTGCACACGTTGTATATCTCTTTCGCAGAGATATTTGAAAGAAACCATGTTCCCTCAGCAGCATATGTTTGACTTGATAGAAATAGAAGTTATCGAAGCTCTAGTCCAGCGCACGACAAGCGTAGATTCAGGAAGATTTTGATTCGGAAGTGCTGCCTTGGCAAACCAGCATGGGCTGAGAGTGAACAGTTAGGATTTCTTTAATTTGCTGATTGCGTGTAATTTTCATTATTTTTACCGACCAACTATGTTCATTACCAACAGGCAAGTACTTGCTACAAAAACGTTTCGTATGTCATAAAGACGTCAAGTAACCAGCTGCCAAACGACGGCAAACTAAATCACACAAGCTTTAAGTGGAATTTTATTCGTGCGTTGAAATGCTATGCGTAGCTTTTTTCTAGTGGTCTCGAAAAAATAGTCGGATTAGTCGGATTTTGTTCAAGTGAACCATAAAATACAAAATTATTTGCTCTTATAGAAATTACCTGACGAGTAACGAGAGGACAAGCTTGTCTCGTCAGTTTGTTCTACCACAAAACTGAAAGCAGATTAAGTTCTTTTCAAGCGAAGCGAAAGTCTATATTGTACTTCGGTTGGAGATGAGCAGCAAGGTTGATTCTACAGAATGCGTCCGCAAGCACCTCTGAAAAAACGCTCTGTTCTAAGTTGATGCGTGCAGGACGATTTTAAAAGCAGCGGTTTGTAGCAAACCACTTTTAAGATTAAATCACACTTACAATGACTCGTGCACTAACGCACGTTTCCAAGTACTCTCAATGCGAGGTGCTATCAATCTAGATTTGACTACCGACCGCAGCGGAGATGACTATAGTTTGCTTTGAGCAGACATTTTTAGCAGTGGTGTAACTGACGAGGGTAAGGGGGGCGAGTCGCCCCCCGTGGCAAGCTAAATGTAAAAACTGCGGCCCTGTAGCTTACAATTTGATATTTAGTATTATTTTGGTTTTCAGTGGATTGTTGTTTTTTTGCGTTTTTCGGGGTGTTTTCGTTTTTTAGCTAGTATAGGCATCCACATCATCCGGATTCACTATTATTTCTTAACCTTTTTTCTGATTGTTGGCTAGTGCCCCCCCTTCGGTGGCCAGTAAAGGTTTTGTCCCCACCTGACTCAAACCTCTAGCTACGCCACTGATTCTTAGGTTGCTTTGGAAGCTGCAGTTTGCTTTCACCTTGCACTATTTTTGCACAATCTTCATTATCAAATATGCTCCTCAAACTATCACACTGAACATAACTGCAGATTTTGCAATGAAGAAGCTGAGCTAACGATTTCCTAGGTCCAATCTGTCGCGTTGTCCTCCGTCCGAACGCAGCCCACATGGGAACATATCTTCAGAAGAATTTCTCTGCTGGTAATCCAACGGACGCCGTCATACGTCATTGACAAAGCGCGACCAGCGATCATTCCCAAAAAATGTTTACTTTATAACAACAAAGAAGGCACGCATGGGTAAAGACTCACCTCCTTTGAAAAATAGAAAATCTTTTGTATGAATCGACCAACTTGAGGCAGATCGCTACTGTCCTAAATTTGCACTCCCTTTAAAAAATCTAACGTGCTCAGAACTGAACAGGTCGTGGTGGCCTCCCAAACATGTCTTTTGTTCTACTGTTTTAGGTTTTCGTTTGTATGTGATTTTATTATGTCTTGCAAGCGATTTTAACAACGTCTTTTGGTTTATGATGTCTGATGTATTGTTGATCATCAAATACTTGTATGTTGCTGTTCTGTTGCATTGCGCGTGCATTTGTTTGTTCATGTCGCATCCTCTGGGACACGGCAAAACGTATACGTTCAGGTTTCGGCTATCTGCCAATTGTTGTTAATAATTACTGTAGATCAATCAACCAAACAAACAAATGTTAGAAACTTGGAATTGCAGGATCGCTAGTGGGTTTTACATGTGCACCTGTTTTGCAAAAGAAGCTGCTTTGCCATGAAAGCAGTTCTGCAATCTAACAGACTTATTCTCAGAGATGTGGCAACTAGAATTACTTACTCCACTCGAGTCAGACTCAAATCGTGTTTTTGAATAACTTGCGATGACTCGATGAGTTTTTAAGTGTTAAATAACTCGACTCCTGTTGCGTGTTTGATATAAACTGATTCTATTCAGCAAGCGCAGAGATTCATAATGATTTGTCGAATATTCCTTTTAGTATTCTTTTTCAGATTCGTACTTCTGTGTTTTCTATGGGGTATGCTTCCTCTTATTCCAACTACTTTTATTGTTTACTCGGCTTTACTACGAGTATATAAACTAAACATTAATTCCTTTACTTTGTTATGTCTGCTACTTTCACAGTTCTTTAAAGTTTTGGTTCTATTCGCATAATTTCTGCATCTTCTGATTAATTTTTGCTGCAGCAGTCGATCACTTTACCATGGTTGAGGGAGTTAATCATTTTCCCTCAATCCAAATAAAATCCACAGTCTCTCAAACAACGCAGGTGTTAATACTAAAATTTAGGGTAAATTAAATTTCATCACTATCTCAACATATGCTGCTTGCCAATGTCTTTAGGCTGAGCGAATGAAGTAATCGAATGATATGCGAGCTTGAGCATACGAAAACACTTTTCAAAGGAACAACGACAGAAAAAACACCAAACCGCTGATTATACCTTCAACGATCAACCATAACACAAATGCTCCTTTCAACATAAATATTGTTTGCAGTGCATGTGATCAGGCTGTACCACAGTGCTAAAACAGTTTGACAAAACTGCAAGGCAGTTGAAAATCAGGACATTTTTATTGAAAACCGAGTTTTCAAGATGAAAAACGCAAATATTTTAAATTTTCCTAACTAGATATTTTAAAGGTGTTTCTTGCCACACTCAGAGAAGCACTTTCCAGACTGTGTTGAAGAGACAAGTGGTATCCTCCTAAAAGTGGGTAAGCACGATTTCATATATTTCTTAGAATGTACTAGTTGGATCGAATTGTGACGCTAATGCACTAAACACATTGTGGCGTCGTTTTTAATCGCAACAGTTAATACTTCTTTATGCTCTGATTTTGTTATTCTTTCTCTCACTCGTAACAATTCGAAACAAAGCTGAGAATCTACTACTGAATTTATGCATAGGTCAAATAGTTCATGCCCTAAGGCCCGGGGCATTGAGGCCCCGCCCAAGGCGTTTCTATGACGGTTGCTTTCTTGTTCAAATAATTGCGAAAATATGCAGAAGTATACAGTTCACAATTCACTTGGTCACCCACGAACGGGCAAATGTCTGGTTTCGTTTCAACTGAGCTGCTACACAATACAGGGTGTGCTAAGCAATAGAACAGGGGTTCCCAAACTGGGTTACATTTGCCTATCTGAAAGGGTACATTTAAGGTTAGCAAGAGAAGGAAAACTATGTTTATACATTATTCATTTCAAATTATTTATATATATGAATTTGTCCGAACCATTTCATGTTACTAATGGGGTTAGACCAGGGGGAGTATTGCGTCCATACTTTTTTGCTGTATAGTTAGATGATTTATCTCTTGAACCAAGCAACATTAAAGCTGGATATTATGTTGGTGAAATCTTATTGAACCACTTGACGTTTGTTGATGACATTTGTGTGTTTTGTCCAAGTGTACGTGGGTTGCAAAGTATACTAGATGTGTGTCAGGCTGATGCAGGGTTGCATGAAATTATTTTCAACTGCGACAAAACTGTTTGTATGATGTTTAAGGCTAAGAGTGCAAAAAGCACGGCCATCCCGTTGCCGACACTGGGTGTACTATAAGTCAAATCTGTTTTCTGCTACAAATATTTGGGGATTGTATTAGATGTTGAGCTCTCAGATGACAAAGACATTCAGAGACAAATCCAATATCAATATGAAGCAGTGAACAAGCTGCGAGATTCTTTTTCCCGATGTTCGAACGCAGTGAAAGATGTACTCATTCGTTCCTTCTGTAAGTCCATGTATGCATCATAATTATTTGTGTGATTTCAGGAAGGCATATATCCCTTGATTGCGTGCGGCCTATAACTTTGGTTGCAGGGCTCTGTACAACCTGCCGTGGCGAGCAAGTGTTAGTAGTTATCAAGTTCAATGTAACATTCCTACCTTTGAGACCTTATTGAAAAAATGTGTATCTGTTTCTAGAACGATGCAAAGAGTCATACAATGTATGGTTGCGCGCTTTGCTGCAGTCAGATTTTTTATACCAGTATTAGTCATTATTTGAACATTGCAACCGTATGTTACTTTGTGACTGAGTGCCCGGACGTTGCAGTGTTAGTTTGAGCATGTGTGCAGGCCACAAGCCATTCGTACTTCACCAGGACTTAGTCAGGTTGGACTCTATTTCTTAAATACGATTTTCACGTCCAACTCTGGATGTAGTGTTGTACCAAGTGTTACGACTTAGCCAACAACTATGTTGAGGAAGTGTCTGTAATGAAGTTTTGTACGAAGTGTTACAAGTTAGCGAACAAGTATCGGTATTCCTGTGGTCCTACCACCAACGCCGATACAAAATGTTCTGTGTCTGTTATTATCAATCTGTGTTGTG
>Ga0210059_1000104_pt1 | contig 73523 bp, 22 predicted proteins | sample Ectturendosymbi2_FD_188042 | JGI IMG/M metagenome (GOLD analysis project Ga0210059, IMG submission 188042) | Ecteinascidia turbinata endosymbiont from Florida, USA - Sample 2 (SPAdes) (version 2) | ecosystem: Host-associated > Tunicates > Ascidians > Unclassified | place: Key West, Florida... | reverse complement strand
CGGCAAACTGTGTATGCATTGCTGCATACAATTCTTCGGCACTGCAAAACTCTGCAGAGTCAAACTGGCGTGATGTGGCCGTGGAATCTACAGAACACGTACGATCAACTTGTTTAGCGACCTTATGGTAGGAAAACTCATCGTTGGCAGTCGTATCACCAACTGACTGACTACCTGTTGCACCACCACCTATAGATATGGAAAACAGCATGGAGCTGTCATCAGAAAGCACAGCAGAAAGCCGATCCGCGTTGGTTACTGTTTGAGCAGGAGTGAAAATGCCAGAAGTTTGGCGATCATGACTGTGCGGCAGAAGTAAATGTTCGTGAACCTGTTGGAAACCACAATCATCTTCAGGTCGCCGCATACTTTCATCTGTTTCCGAATCATATTTGGGAGGTATTGGTGAAACTGGACGTGGTGTTGCATTGACTTGATGTTCGCAAGCATAATAGCCTAGCTCCTGGTCCACTGGATCACGTGTGTTGGTAACAGAGAATGGTTTACCGACTGTCCCCTCGGGTTCGTCTTTGTATTTTGGATCAACTCGAGGCAACTGATTGCTCAGCAAAGAATCTAACCCAAGCGCTGAGGAAAATGATAGTAAATTTGCTTTGCATTCCTCAGAACGCTGTTCGTATTCATGTTGACGTTGACTAACATCAGTGCTGGATTCAGGAGGCTGGCTGGGGTTGACATACCTTGATGAATTTACAGGGCCTTCATAGTTTCTTAATGTTCCATCATCTGTACGAATCAGCTCGTCGAGAACCCCAACACCGTGGTCTCGTTCAAAGACTGAAAAATCAGCAAAGTTAGAGGTTGCTGAATGAAAAGTGGTTGGTGCAGTTGTGGAATGAGGCTTTTCAAACGCTTTGTGGAGGTTAGCCAGACAGCTACTCTCCCTAGTTTCCATGCGTTGGTTAAAATCTGATGAAAACGAAACGCGGAAAGACTGTTGCACACATCGCGACGTTTCCTCCGCGTTCTCTGAAACTGCCGTTGCAAGTAGCTCTTCCCTGTTTTCCTCTTTGGTGAAAACGCCTGATTGGAAGCTGGTCGTCGACGTCGCAATCGGATTGGTTTGATCGTACATTCTTTGAGAAGACACTCCATCAACGTGTTCGACTGATCGATAATTGATTTCCAATGCTTCCGTTTCTGTAACATCGATCTGATCAGCTGCGTTTGGCCGCAAAGCAAGAATGTCAGCTCCTCTAAACGCCATACTATCCAGCGGAACCGATTCTGCAGAATCTTGGGGAAGTTCTTCAACAACAGAAGCTGTGTTGTGAGTCAGCTGTTCGCCTGACATGGCAACGTGGATGCTTTCGTTGTAAGGGCGCTGCAGATCGCGTGAAGCTACTTCTACGTCTTCATGGACGCTCGTATCATGAAACAGGCCAGACGTTTGGAAGATGCAGTCAATTGAATCGATTGGATAAGTCTTTGAAGCTGGTTCGACCACATGGGTGGGGCGAGTTACGTCAGAAATGACATCGGTGGAGCTCGCCACGTAGTTTGCTTGTTCGTGCACCAACAAAGACCTTTTGTCACCAGGTGCTGTGGTTGTGAAAAGCAATGACTCAACGGACAAGGGATGAGCTTCACTCGGCTTGAAATCATAATCATGAGAGATTTTGGGTTCACCAACAACTACTCTGCCGGAGGTCACCTTCTCGTTGCTGTTGCGCAAGCTTTGCTCAAACCTTGATGTCATCGACTGTGAAGTAGCTGCAGAAGAACTTTCGTATACCGCGCCTTGAGAAGTAGGTGAATGAAGGTCTTCATCAACCTCAGTCACATCGCAATAAAATGGGTGTTCTTGAAAACGAGACAAATGCCCAACGCCTTCTAACCTACTATAAGTAGAAGCTACTTGCCTATCTTTTCCAATGCCGCGCATTGCCATTACATCGCTTAACACATCAGGTTCCGTATCTTTTCTTGCTTCGTCACTGGAAGAGAAGCTGCTCTGTGCACAGGGGTGCATTGTCGCTGCATGTTCTGCAATGTGTTCAACATCGGAGTCCACATATGTACTTGTGCTCGGCAATGAATGTGGTTGCCCAGAAACATCTCCCGCAGAAGAAACAGCATTGCTGTCAACTGAAGAATGTTGAACATCCCCCCCTAAAGTCAGGCTGTTTTCATCGTCAAAGTATTTGACGTCAGTTTCAACATTCCAGTAGCATTCGGACGCAGGCTTCAGGTCATCAAGTGGTTTGTTTTGAAAATAGCCTTCCCTGTCCAAAATCTCCTCATTACTGACACTAGGGCTAACCATAGATCTATGCAAAACATCTGCTTCAATTTGAGCTTCTGCGAAGGCAGAGTTCAGGATGTTTTCATGTTCAACATGGTGTTCACTGCAAGAACTCAGCAAAATTTCAACAGATGGAAAAAGGGACGTACCCCGAGTCATAGATGATTCACACATTCTACCTTCAAAAATACTTCGGTCAGCTTGATGCAAGCCTGATTCATCTTGCAAAGTTTTCCTGCACATTGTATTACCACCTATTGCATCCTGGTTCAAAGCACTTTCAGACAAAAAGCCCTCATTATTTAATTCCTTCTCTGAATTTGCTGGAGACAGTGTCTTGTCCGATGATCTATCAACCTCAAAATCGTACTCCTGATCCGTGAGAAAGTCATCATTTTGCAGAGCATCAGCCAACTCTTTAGCAAGCGACTCACCAGAAACTTGCATGTCAGAAAGGGAGGGGCTCGTTGGGTCAATGTGGAATTCTTCACCAGGGTAAACGTAAAAGTCACTCACGTCATCATGTTGTGACCATTTCGCGACTTCCGATTCATCAGTAGGTGACGGTTTTGACTGTCGTAAACCCTTTTCTGATCGATTGGTGTTCAGTGCAGAGTCTTGTTTTGCGTCTGTTATCTTTGCGTGACCTGCATCCGCATGATCCGGAATTGACAGCTTCGGTGCTGGTTCGTTATCGGTCACGGTTTGAGTACCATCTTTATGGAGTAGCTTATTTCCCTCGGCTATTTGTGGAAAAAACTGTTCGCTTTTACTGTCCCCCGTGACTGCAAACGTATTCCGCCCATTGTTGTCGTCACAAACCAAATAATGCGCTTGATTTTGTGCGGAAGAGCTTAATGCCTTATCTGGCTTTTTATTTGCGAGCCCAGGTTGAAATTCAAAATCCGAGATCAGGCAGGATGCTTCACTGTGTGACACATCCGCTGCAAATGCATTGCCTTGGTTTGCGTTTGCATCAAGGTAAGAACCCACTGCTGGAAGTGTATCGACTGCAACATCCGCGGAAACCGGATCGCTGATGCCAGGCAGGATTGGAGGTCGTGACTGGCTTCCTTCTGAAACCAAGTTGTTTTCAACCACGGTGCACGATGCGGTCAAACAAGGACGTTCAAGGTTTCCAGCAGAAGGAAGTGTTGGATCAGCACCCATCTGCAATTCCGTTGTGGACCGGGTCTTGCCTGCGCTCAAATAGCTGCCACTGCCTTGTTTCTCGTTTACATCCACGCTGAGCAACGAAGAGCATGATGCGGGCTCCGTATCTACCTCAATCTCTGCATCATGTATAGCTTGGCAGGAAATAAATTGCGCAAATCGTTCCACCGCCGCATTGGTCCCAAAATCAGGAACGCTTTCACTGCTTGCTAAGCTTTGCTGGTCGGATTCGTCAGATGCGTCAGCAGGAAGAATTGCAAATACACCATCTTGATCAACCACAGCATCAAAACTGGCTTGGTTCTGCTTCAGACTTGCAATCCCACAACGTACTTGATTTTGTTGTTCTGTGTCGAATGTGGTGAAGTCTTCTTTAGTGTGGTAATTTGCATTAGCGCTGACAACTTCGGTACCACGAAACAAGCCAACATCAGATTCGTCGAAAGTATTATGCAAACAGTCAGCTTGGCTACTTGGCAGCCATTGCTCAGCAGAGGTTACAGAAGCTGAAAGATGCAAATATTCTTGTTCGGGTTCGTTGACACCACCGACCTCAACCTCGGAAAACGAGCGACCTGCTTGATCCGATCCTTGCCCCACATATTCACTTGCTGCTGATGGTGAGCAAGAGTTTTTGGTCACGTGGGAGCTGACGTCACCACCAGGCATGTCCAATTCACGCGACGAGCCATCACGCACACCAGGCATTTCTTTTACTTTATTGGTCAGTTCGCCTGTGACGTCAGCAACATTTTCCGATGCTGCGGGCTGCGTAACCGCCCACACTGCAGCAACCCCAGGTAAAGGATTACGGTTCGATTCTGTTTCCCAAACGCCTGGAGTAATATCTCTGTGGCCTGCACAGTATTCATCAGGCAACGTAACCGTTTCGCACAGCACCGATTCGGAGTTCGGCTGTGACAAGACTACGGAACAGTCGTCGTCGGATCGCTGGTTTAACGCTCGTGAACCAAAGCTGCCATATTTGTTTTCCCAACTTTCACGGTCAGATCCAGCAACACTGACGCCCACACAACACGGTTCGTCATCTGTTTTAATAGCATTGGCTTCACCAAAAGTTTCTGATGCACGATCCCTTTCGGAATCAGTGGTAGAAGTGGAAAGCGACCCACGGGTATCGCTACCACCTCTAAACTCTTTGTGCCAGTGACACGAATCAGCAAGATGTTCCACGTTTTCCGATTCTCTTGTGTCTAGTCCTAATCTGTGGTCATCCACAACATACAGATCGTATGTGCTTTTGATCTCTGTTGTGGTTTCATCAGCGGCAGAGTATGAAGAATGGCTTACGATGTTTTTTTGCGTAACTGAGCTGACATTTGTGGAAAAATTACTTTCATCTCTTTCGAAGCGTCGACTGTCTTGAACGCGTGTACTGCTTACGCAAATTTCTTCTTTATGTGGTTCACTGGTGTCATCGCAAACGACATCAATTTTTTCGGTTTCTGGAGCAGTTTCAAAGCTTGAAGCACCGAAGTAACCAATTTGCGATGAGCTTTCTTGTGGTATATCTCTAGCGTCAACTTCAGACTTCAATGAAACACAGGTTTTTCGACAAGCATGTTGATCGAGGGATCTGCTTTCACTTTCAGTAATGAACCCACAACTTTCTGGCACCACAAATAATGCACAGGCTTGCATATAACCCGTGACACTGTCATCACGGTTCAGAATCATAACGTCTTCTGCCACGTCAGTCTTATCTGCAACGTCTTTGCCATGTCCTTGGCCAGTGAAGCAAGTTTCATCAGTTTGCAAAGTGTCCTCCTCGACTGCATAACCGGCATTTCCTGTGTCCTGAGCTGAACGTACAGAACGCACGTTGTTTTCGTTTTTATCACCAGTTGCATTAAAGCTTAAGTCGTTTGTTTCATGTTTGGGACAATCGAAAATGCCTGTGCTGAGCACAGCCTGTTCCAAAACAACTGAACTGTCAAAACTTTGCGTCGGTTTTCTGTCTCCTTCATTTCTTCCGTGAATATCATCATAAGATGCGGGCTCCACTGACTTGTCAGTGTCTTGACAAACAGGTATCGTCTCTGCATTGCTAGAAAGACTGCGGAAGTCAGTTCCCGTTTCAATTTCCAAAGGTCCATTAGCATTTTTAAAGTAATATCCGTGCGAACTTTTAATCCCAACTTCGCCGCTGATGACTGCAAAAGAGTCCGCTGATTGGCCACGAGCACTTTCGTCATGACATCTATCCGGCAAACGTGTGGTGTCGATCGTCACTTCTTCGCGCTTGACTGGTTCGCAACTTTGGTATAATGGAAATGGATTATTAAGCATTGCTTGAGAAGGTGATGTAATATGCGCAAAGCCTTGATTTTCCACTGGCATGGAATCAGCTCCATCCGCAACTGACTGATCCTCCCCAATTTTTTCGTAACAAACATGCCCTTGTTCAATCTTAGTTTGAGTGATATCCGTTTTCGCGCACGATTCACTGTTTGTGACAACAGTAGCTGATGCCAGAAAAGGTCGAGTGCTTTTTTCACGTGAAGTCTCCTCTTTTGCAGTCACCGATTTGTTATCCCACACTTCAGAATCCTTGCTGAATTCTGTTGATGCATTCGAATCATCGTCAAGCTTAGAGAGTAGCGTCTCCCCCTCCAGGTGTTTGGTATGATCAGAAATAGGCTCACCACGAGCGTACTCAGAACCTGAACTCATCAACTTTGCCGCAGACTCACTTTCCTTAGATGGCATTACGGCTTCAATCAAGTCTTTTTCATGTTTGCAAACTTCAATTTCACTAATGGGTTGAGTTTTGATGTTTTCTTGTGGTTTGTTGCCCCAAGCAGAAGGTGAGCTTTGTAATTCAGATTCAGCTTCTGAAATGTGGACCTCTGATGATCTGCGAAAGCAATGGCTATCTTCTCCGCCTGCTGTATCAAGCTGAATTATATTGTGCTCGTTTGCATTACACGCTTCGTCATTAAATGCGGCAACTTCAGTTGAAAAACCGCCGCCTGAAGAATCACCTTCATCCAAATGCAACGCAGGCATCTGAAATTCTGATGACTTTGTTTCATAACCCGAAGATGTTTTTACAAAACCGTTGTCTTCGGCTCCGGTGGATGTTAAATCGCTACTGTCTTTTAAGCACTCCACTTTGAAAACGTCATCATCAAATCCATCACGCCTTTCCTCGTCATTTCCGCCGGAAGGCCCAACCTCATTAGTTTCGTGATCACTGTAACGCGATACAATGATTTTGACGTCAGGATAAGTTTGTAAAGGCTCTGAATTTTCACTGACGTCCGGGAATAGCGTTGTGGCTTCACACTCATCGAACGGTTTAATTTTCTTGGTATCACCTTCGTTCCCATCATAACAAATCTCGCTTCCAATGAAAGACAGAGATGATTCCGTTATTTCAACTGGTTCAGTGGCCATTGAGGCATAATTTTGGTTATCTTGATACCCGTGACTTGAGGTAATTACAGTCTCTACATATTTTTCATTGGCATGTTTGCGATTTTCTTGTTGTAATGCGTCACAGTCTGTTGCAAGGTGAAGCGCCGAAAATTCTTCTGATTGCATTGCTGCGCTAGGGAGCGAACAACTAGAGCTATGCAGCACTGACGTCTTTTCTGTTGCATGCTCATCATTTTCAGGCACACGACACTCAGGCAGACCACCTGGGGATATTTCTTCTCTATTTGAACGCGCGACCTCAGCAAACGTTTCAAACGAGGTTGCAGCAGCGGCCATTTCCATGTTTTCGAGTGTTTTCATGTCTGTTTGTTCCAAGATGGAAACAGAAAGATCGCCTCGTAGCTGAACTTCTGCTGACTTCATTGGTTCCTCATTTTCATCACACGTTTTCTTTGCTTGATATACGTTTACGTCTGTGCTAGCATACGACACATCCTCATATAAATCACAATTGTCGAGCATTTGAACGTCAGTACTGAGTAGAGAGCCGCTTGCGTCTCGAGGCAAACCCGCGAAGCACTTAATATCACCTTGGTCTTGTAGATTTTCATCTTCAGTCAGTTCCTCAGCATGCACGTTTGGCATTTTGCAGACTTTCCCTGAGGTCCCAGATTGTGTCGTTGTATTATCAACAGTAGCAGAAAAAGAACTGCAGGACTGAACATCATCAAAATGCTTCAAATATTCTTGATCTTTTCCACAAACATTCATTTGATTGCCAATACTTAAGCCTGTGCGATCAGACATGTCACATTTTAGACCCGCATCCTGATTTGGAACATATTGTTGCGTCTTTACAGTACCAAAGATCTCTGCCTCTTCTGCTGTGTTGCTGGAAGTCTTATTTGTCGAACCTTCATACTGCAGTTGAGTTTCCTGATCGTTCGTCGTTTCAAAATCATGTTTCAATTCGATATGTTGCACAGAAGCACAAGTTATATCGCTCATTGAATCGTCATCATTCATCTGAGTGTTTGTGCTTGTCTCAGCCTCAAAATGTTTAGATGTTGGTGTAGTTTGGGTCGAAAACGTCTTCTGTTGTTCACGAGTGTGTCTCTCAAAAATGTCTTTCTGGCTAGAACCTTGATCATCATGGCCACTTACTTCATGTTCCTCATACCAGACATCACTGTGCTCAACCGCAGTGAGTTTTGGAAGTTCAAAATCATTTCTCGTAATAGCAGGGTCTGCGGCCGCAGCTTCAACAAAATCAATTCCAGGAAGTTCGGTTTCTGTTGTTTTATCATTCTCCAAAACTTCCACTGCAACATCAAAAGCTAGTTTATGTCCACATAGTATTTTTGAGTTATTTTCCCTCACAGCTTCTTGCTCTTCAATTTCACTTTCAAAAAGATGTCTTTTTGTCGAAATACTTTCCGGTGTAGTCACGATGCAACATACATCGCTCTGCACGTCATTCTGTTGCTCAAGTATCTTGCGATGCTCCTCGCCATGTGGAGTGGATCCATATCTTCTCGGAACTTCTACAAACTCTTTCATCAAACTTTCTGCGTGACTGTCAGTCACCCGCGCAAATGCATCCTCTGTAGCAGCGCAAGGTGTCATTGCAGGGTCGGCAGAAACACAGGTAGACAGGGCGTTTGGAGTCTTTTTCTCAAACGCAGTTGGACAATTTTGTGCTTGTTCTTGATAATCGACAACTTTCAACGAATGTGCATCAGCATGAAGGCTCTGTGCTAATTTTTGTTGCAACGCATCGCATTCACGAACAATGTGTTCATCATCTCTTACAACGTCTTGTTTACAAAAATCATATTCTGTGTTTAAATCTTGCAAATACAACGTCAAATCACCAGATGTTTCATGGGATAAGGCCTGGTTTAAATCGTCACATTCATCTCGGACAACAGCCGCATTCACTACTGAACCTTCAGAATCATCTTCTGCCGATTCTTCATTGAACGTTCCAGCTTTAAATCCAGGCCCATAGTTTTCAAACACGTCGGCAGATGGCTTCATTCCTTCTGAAACACCAGCTGACAGTTGCTCATTTACTTTGTCTTCTTCAACCTTATCTTTCTGGCTTTTATTTTGAAATGTCATACCTGACACAATTTCAAAATGCGCTGATTCGGGATCTTGACATATCTCGTCACATGTGGAGTCAAAATCAACACCTTCAGGTTCAAAATCACTTCGATAAAATGTATGACTTGCAGCTTCATCAACACGAATGTTAGGTGGATCACTTTCGTGGGGTACACGAGCCTGACTGTCTGACATTTCGCTTGGTTGCTCAAGCACGCAATCGGCAGGATTCGAACTCACTGCTACATCACCAAGAGCATCATTCGACATAAGCTCACACATTGTTTGAGAATCTTCCTCCCATCTCTGATCATCATGTTCACTTTCAGAAAAATATTTCTCAGCAGCTTCACGTTCAAACTCAACAGCATTTTCCGAAAAATGTACGAGATCAACTTTTTCAAGATATCCACCATCATATGTCCATTCACAATGGTGATCGTTAGTATGATAAGAATGATCAGGTTTCACTGTTGATTTGCCAATATCATCGCTGAACAAATTCCCAAGTTGTGGTTGAATTTCCTGGTCCGACTTTTCTTCGCGATTTACTGCAACATTTTTATGCACCCATGTTTCTCTTGCTAAAGTCCCACAAACATACATTGCCTGTACAACACCTTGCTTATCAGGTTTTTGATCGATTTCGTCACTTTCAGCTATGTCTGATGTTGCATCTGCATTATCAATAACCTCACTTTCGAAAGATGAATTTCTTTGAGTTTGGCCCTCTAGCAAAATTTCGTGATCTTCACTTTCATCTCTGATTGTACAGCAGCTTACAAATGATTCGCCGTCAAGCGAATCGCGCATCAAACCACCAGATGGTGCGCTTGCCTGATATATCGAAGTGTTTTCTTGCTTTTCAAACATACCTTTCACAGGAAAAATTTCTGTTGTTGTATCTTCAGAAGCGTTACTTCTTATCACTTTCTCGTCAATTTGATATCCATCCTCATGACTTTCGTATGACTTTTCAATTTCTTTCTCAGCATCATCAACGTCTCTTTTGTCAGCATCAGCAATAATCATTGAGAAACGTTTGACGGGAGATTCAGATTGTTGACTGAGCAAATACTCATCAGCAGTTCCAACATTTTTCACAGCACCGTCATCTCCGTCACTCGGCAAATCTCCAGAATATTCACTTTGGAATTGAATGTTTTGATTATGTAAATCCCTTCGCTTTTCGATATCATCTTCAAGATGGATCGATTCTTCTGGTGATGTCAGTTCTAGCGGATAACTTGATAGACATTTCTCCGATGTTACAGACAAGGCAAAATTTTGTTCTGGTTCCTCCGACATGCCAACTGACCCAGGGTGTGCAAATTCATCTTCACAAGGAGAGGATCTATGCGTCATTAGCGGTTCGTCCATGCTTACACTTTGTTCGTTGTCTGTGTAAAGTTTGTCAACAGCAGAAAACCCCACAGAGGTTAACGCTGCATCTTTCAGGCCCTGCTCTTCATTTGTGTGAACGGCTGAACTTCGCAAAACGCTTGCATCACCAACATCATGTTGACGTGCTGCATGCTCCGGGAATAAAGCAGGTGATATATCTCTATGGTCCGGTTGTAATCTTGTGGTTGGGTCAGTTCCAAGAGAACCTTCAGTGCACTTCGTTAAAAACCTTTCATCATCAGCAAGAATATCGTCAGCTAAATCAAATTGCAAATCCGCATACATCTGGTGGACACATGTTTCACTCAACTCAGCACATTCATCACTAGAAGTATCATCTTTCAATGCGGAACCTTCAATCTTTTCATCTGCTGAATCTTCATCAAATTTTTCAAACACGTCGGCAGATGGCTGCACTCCTTCTGAAAGACCAGCTGGCAGTTGCTCACCTACTTTATCGTCTTCAACCTCATCTTTCAGGCTTTTGTTTTGAAATGTCACATCTGACACAATTGCAAAATGCGCTGATTCGGGATCTTGACATGTTACGTCACATTTAGTGTCAAAATCAACATTTTCGGGTTCAAAATTATTTCGATCAAGTGCAATCCTTGTATCTTCATCAACACGAATGTTACTTGGAACACCTTCGTACGGTACATGGACCTGGCTGTCTAATGCTTCGTTTGGTTGCTTAAACACGCCATCGGCAGTATTAAAAGATATTGCTGCATCATCAGGAGCATCATTCGACATAAACTCACGCTGTGCTAGAGAATCTTCCTCCCAACTCTGATCATCATGTTCACTTTCAGAAAAACATTTCTCACCAGCTTCACCTTCAAGTTTCACAGCATTTTCCGAAAAATGTACGAGATCACCTTTTTCAAGAAGTCCACCATCATATGTCCTTTCACAATGGTGATCGTCAGTCTGATAAGAACGACCAGGTCTCACCGTTACTTTCTCAATATCATCATTCAACAAAATATCAATCTGTGGTTGAATTTCTTGTTCCGACTTTTCTTTGCTTTTTTCAAAATTATCGTTCTGTACCCATGTTTGTCCTGCTGAAGTTCCACAAACATACATTGCCTGTACCGCATTATGCTTTTGAGGTTTTTCATCGATTTTGCCACTTTCACTTATGTCTGATGTTGTATCTGCATTATCAGTAACCTCATTTTCGAAAGATGTATGTCTTTCAGTCTGGCCCTCTAGCAAAATTTCGCGATCTTCACTTTCATCTTTGAGTGTAGAGCTGCTCACAAATGATTGGCCGTCAAGTGAATCATGCATCAAACCACTAGATGGTGCGATTGTCTGATCCATCGAAGTGCTTTCTTGCTTTTCAAACATATCTTTTACAGGAAGAATTTCTGTTGTTGCATCTTCAGAAGCGTTACTTCTAATTAGTTTGTCGTCAATTTGATATCCATCCTCATGACTTTCGTAGGACATTTCAACTTCTTTCTCAGCATCATCAAGGTCTCTTTTTTCTGTATCAGCGATAATCACTGAGAAATCTTCGACACGCCGTTGAAATGATTGACTGAGCAAATACTCATCAGCAGTTCTAACGTTTTTCGCTGCACTGCCATCTACGTCACTCGGCAAATCTCCAAAATTTTCGCTTTGGAATTGAATGTTTTGATCATGCAAACCTCTTCGCGTTTCGATATCATCTTCAAGATTTATCGATTCTTCTGGTGATGTCAGTTCTGGCTGGTAATTTGATAGACTTTTCTCCGATGTTACAGGGACAGGAAATTGATCTGTTTCCTCCAATAAGCCACTTGAGGCAGATTTTTTAAAAGCATTTACATATGTAGCCGATATATGCGTCATTAGAGGTTCGTCTATGTCCACACTTTGTTCGTGCTCTGTGTAATGTTTGTTAACAGCATCATCCAAATCATCTTGATTCCCTTCATGCTCTGGCAATGAAACAGGTGATATATCTCTATGGTCCGGTTGTAATCTTGTGGCTGGGTCAGTTCCGCGAGCAACTTCAGTACAACTTGCAAATAGCCTTTCATCTTCAGCAAGAATTCTGTCAGCTAAATCGGATTGAACGTTTGCAAACGTCGGGTGGACATGTGTTTCACTCAACTCAGCATATTCATCGCTAGACATATCATCCACCGATGCGGAACGTTCAATCTGTTCATCTGATGAATCATCATCTAATTTTTCAAACACGCCGGCAGATGGTTTCATTCCTTCTGAAACATAAGCTGACAATGGCTCGTCTGCTTCGTCTTCTTCAACTTCGTGTTTCTGGCTTTTATTCTGAAATGTCACATCTGACACAACGTCAAAATGCGCTGATTCGGGATCTTGACATATCTCGTCACATTTGGAGTCAAAATCAACATTTTCGGATTCAAAATTATTTCGATGAGATGCTGTACTTGCAGCTTCATCAACACGAATGTTAGGTGGATCACTGTCGCACGTTACATGGACCTGGCTGACTAATGCTTCGTTTGGTTGTTCAAGCACGCCATCGGCGGGATTCGAACTCACTGCTACATCACCAGGAGCATCATTCGACATAAGCTCACACATTGTTTGAGAATCTCCCACCCAACTCTGATCACCATGTTCACTTTCAGAAAAACACTTCTCAACCGCTTCACGTTCAAACTCAACAGCATTTTCCGAAAAAGGTACGATATCACTTTTTTCAAGAAGTCCACCATCATATGTCCTTTCACAATGGTGATCGTCAGTGTGATAAGAATGATTAGGTTTCACTGTTACTTTCTCAAAATCATCATTCAACAAAATATCAATCTGTGGTTGAATTTCTTGTTCTGACTTTTCTTCGCGTTTTTCACAAATATTTCCCTGTACCCATGTTTCTCGTGCTGAGGTTCCACAAACATTCAATGCTTGAACCACATCTTGCTTTTGAGGTTTTTCATCGATTTTGCCACTTTCACTTATGTTTGATGTTGTATCTGCATTATCAGTAACCTCACTTTCAAAAGATGTATGTCTTTGGTCATGCCTTTCTAGGAAAGTTTTGTAATCTTCACTTTCATCTTTGAGTGTACAGCTACTTGCAAATGATTGGCCGTCAAGCGAATCATGCATCAAACCACCAGATGGTGCGCTTGTCTGATCCACCGAAGTGCTTTCTTGCTTTTCGAACATATCTTTCACAGGAAGAATTTCTGTTGTTGCATCTTCAGAAGCATTTCTTATTACTACTTTGTCGTCAATTTGATATCCATCCTCATTTTTTTCGTATGACCTTTCAACTTCTTTCTCAGCATCATCAATGTCTCTTTCTTCAGTATCAGCAATAATCATTGAGAAACGTTCGTCGGGAGATTCAGATTGTTGACTGAGCAAATACTCATCAGCAGTTCTAACGTTTTTCGCTGCACTGTCATCTCCGTCACTCGGCAAATGTTCGAAATATTCACTTTGGAATTGAATGGTTTGATCATGTAAATCTCTTCGTTCTTCGATATCATCTTCAAGATTTATCGATTCTTCTGGTGATGTCAGTTCTGGCTGGTAATTTGATAGACTTTTCTCCGATGTTACAGGGACAGGTAATTGTTCTGTTTCCTCCAATAAGCCACTTGAGGCAGATTTTTCAAATGCATTTTCACATGTAGCCGATATATGCGTCATTAGAGGTTCGTCTATGTCCACACTTTGTTCGTGTTCTGTATAATGTTTGTCAACAGCATCATCCAAATCATCTTGATTCCTTCCATATTCCGGCAATGAACCAGGTGATATATCTCTATGATCCGGTTGTAATCTTGTGGCTGGGTCAGTTCCGCGAGCAACCTCAGCACAACTTGCAAATAGCCTTTCATCTTCAGCAAGAATTCTGTCAGCTAAATCGGATTGAACGTTTGCATACGTCGGGAGGACATGTGTTTCACTCAACTCAGCATATTCATCGCTAGACATATAATCCATCAATGCGGAACGTTCAATCTTTTCATCTGCTGAATCTTCATCAAATTTTTCAAACACGCCGGCAGATGGCTGCACTCCTTCAGAAACACCAGCTGACAGTTGCTCATCTACTTTGTCTTCTTCAACTTCGTCTTTCCGGCTTTTATTCTGAAATGTCACATCTGACACAATGTCAAAATGCGCTGATTCGGGATCTTGACATATCTCGTCACATTTGGAGTCAAAATCAACATTTTCGGGTTCAAAATTATTTCGATGAGATGCTGTACTTGCAGCTTCATCAACGCGAATGTTAGGTGGATCACTGTCGCACGTTACATGGACCTGGCTGTCTAATGCTTCGTTTGGTTGCTCAAGCACGCCATCGGCGGGATTCGAACTCACTGCTACATCACCAGGAGCATCATTCGACATAAGCTCACACATTGTTTGAGAATCTCCCTCCCAACTCTGATCGTCATGTTCATTTTCAGAAAAACACTTCTCAACCGCTTCACGTTCAAACTCAACAGCATTTTCCGAAAAAGGTAGGTTATCACCTTTTTCAATAAGTCCACCATCATATGTTCTTTCACAATGGTGATCGTCAGTCTGATAAGATTGATCAGGTTTCACTGTTACTTTCTCAAAATCATCATTCAACAAAATATCAATCTGTGGTTGAATTTCTTGTTCCGACTTTTCTTCGCGTTTTTCACAAATATTTCCCTGTACCCATGTTTCTCGTGCTGAGGTTCCACAAACATTCAATGCTTGAACCACATCTTGCTTTTGAGGTTTTTCATCGATTTTGCCACTTTCACCTATGTTTGATATTGCATCTGCATTATCAGTAACCCCACTTTCGAAAGATTCATGTCTTTGGTCATGCCTTTCTAGAGAAGTTTCACTTTCATCTTTGAGTGTAGAGCTGCTTACAAATGATTGGCAGTCAAGTGACTCATGCATCAAATCACGAGATGGTGCGCTTGTCTGATCCATCGAAGTGCTTTCTTGCTTTTCAAACATTTCTTTCACAGCAACAATTTCTGTTGTTGCATCTTCAGAAGCTTTACTTCTAATTAGTTTGTCGTCAATTTGATATCCATCCTCATCTTTTTCGTATGACTTTTCAACTTCTTCCTCAGCATCATCAATGTCTCTTTCTTCAGTATCAGCAATAATCATTGAGAAACGTTCGTCGGGAGATTCAGATTGTTGACTGAGAAAATACTCATCAGCAGTTCTAACATTTTTCGCTGCACTGTCATCTCCGTCACTCGGCAAATGTCCGAAATATTCTCTTTGGAATTGAATGTTTTGATCATGTAAATCTCTTCGTTCTTCGATATCATCTTCAAGATTTATCGATTCTTCTGGTGATGTCAGTTCTGGCTGGTAATTTGATAGACTTTTCTCCGATGTTTCAAACAAGGCAAAATTTTGTTCTGTTTCCTCCAATAAGCCACTTGATTTAGGGTTTACAAATGTATCTTTGTAAGCCGCAGAATTGAGCGTCATTAGCGGTTCGTCCATGCTCACACTATGAACGTGTTCTGTTTGATTTTTGTCAACAGCAGACGACCCCACAGAGGTTAACGCTGCAGCTTTCAAGCCTTGCTCTTCATTTGTCTCAACGGCTGAACTTGGTGAAACGCTTTCATCACCCACATCATGTTGACGTGCTGCATGATCCGGGAAAGAAACAGGTGATATATCGCTCTGAGCCTGGTGTAGAACTATGGCCGCATCAGTTTCGCGAGCAACGTGATTTTGCTCTATGCGCAAAGACTCATTTTCAGCGGGAACATCATCAGCTACAGTGTCGTTTTCAATAAAGCTGTTTTTGAGCTGTTGGTTCAATGTTGCGTTTGGTTCAGGGCCATGCAGGTCGTCGCCTGGCACAAATGCTACATCCTCATCTTCGCGAGACAAAGCAGTATCGGTGGTCAGGGGTAGCCCGAATGTTTGTTCACGAATGGACACGTTTTCAGACAGTAAGTCAACATCAGCGGAGTCGTTTGTTCCAGTGGGTTGTACCGTTGCGGCAAACTCAATGTTGCGCCTATGTAACTGATTTTCAGTAATATCTTGATTCCTCCCCTCTTGAACCAGAGATGAAGGCGCATCGTCATGAGCGAATGATACGTGATCAGTCAAAATCGCTTCTTCTTCCGGTTCAGGTTGATTGGACGAATGCAAACCAATAGTTTCATGAGATCCGTGCATTTCAAGGGTGTTTTCTCTACGTTCATCTTCAGTTTGTGTCCTACTAAACAAAATCAAATTCGCACCCCTTTGTGCTACATCGGATTCACGCACATAAAGGTCACTTGCAAAGCTGGTCTGTCCAACTTCACTGCTTTTATCTTGCATCACAACATCTTCGCACCAAGCATTATCATCGGCAAGACCACTCAATTCAAAGTCTTCTGTTTGCTGCAAGTGCTGTGTCGAATTACTCAGCAACATGTCATCGCCAGCGCTTGTGAGTTTGCTCCTCTCTTTTTTACTTGTTGAATCGTAACTCGGGTCGACTGAAGCGACGGTGGCAGCAATTCCATCATCAATTCCGGAACATGGATAATGTTCCTCCCGTGCAGTGCTTTGATCAATCATGATAGATGACTGAGGTGAAGACATCACTGCATCGCTTTCGTCCGCTGTAGTGCTAACTGTCTTGACTTTATTTTCAGTGGAAATTTCATCGGCCGCATGTCGCACGTCATCCTTAAAAATCGTTTTAGCTGAAACAGTTACGTCCGTTTCGGAATCAGCTTCAGTATCAGCAACCGATTGAACGACAGCTCGCCAAGCCTCAACATCATGTTCGCACTGCTTTTCAACATCTGTGTGTTTTTCCCAGCCAGTAAGACTTGATGAATCCTGAACGGGCTTCTGATTGCTGGCGGTCTTACGAGACTCATCAACTTCATTTCGATCATCACACGATGCTTCATCACGTAATGTAAGTACATCATTGTCTGGTAGCCGCGTGCCTTCATAACTGTGAAAACTGTCAATAGTAGACGCAACTTCATCGCGTAGCACGTCAGCTGTTTTCACGTTGTCAACATCCGGTGAGAAATCTCGATCAAATTGGCTTGCGTGGGCCGGTACTGCTTCAGAAGGTTTGTCATTTTGATCTTCAGCCACACCATACGCAACAATCGTCTCTGATGCGGGGGATATTTCCTCTTCACGAACAACACCTTCATTTTCATATGTCGTACGTATTTCATCATCATTGTCCGCAACGTCTTTCTTGATCTCAAAATCCAATTTACCTGAAACACTTCGATGTTGGTCCTTAGGGTTGTTGGGAGCAGCAACAAGTGCCTTGTGACTGCGAATGTCTGATGCACTGCAGCCAGGCAAATCAGATTCATACCGGAAATCAGTATTGCAACTGTCAAGGTCTGCGTCACACTTCTGGTCTTCTTTGCTGACGTTGTCCATGGATAACTGCTCATTGTCTTTCAAAAATAAATTTTCTTCATATTTGACAGCAAACGACCCAACAGTCTCTTCTTTAATGGCGGTACCGCTTTCATCCAGTACTTGTAATTCTTGGTGGGATTGAAAAGCAGCAGCTTGAATGTCATCTTCACCAGCATCTACATCTGACTCTTTATGTGATCCCGCACTGACAGCACATACAGTATCAGCGGATTTAGACGGCTGAGCAGTATCGCTCAGGGTAAGGTGATTTGAACTTCCCGCAAGTTGAGTTAAAGACTCAAGAGAGCGACTCACTGCTGATACTTCAAAGTCATTTTCAGGAATGCTTTCCTTCTTGTATGATGTTTGTGTCACTGACAAACACCGTGTACGTTCTGCTGGAGTTGCACCAGGATTTGCGTTAACAGCTTCAGTCAACTCGCTTCCTCCCATTTCTTTCAAGCAGTCGGAACTTTTATTATCATATGGCTCCAATTCAAATGTGTCTTCTTCTGTTACGCTCTCTGCAGCAATTTTCGCTTCTACCTCAGGCTGTTCCACTTCATTGTCGCTACAAATTGATGAGACTTCGCTCGTGCTCTTTGCTGCTAAATATCGTTCTTCAACCTCAGGACTGCTGCACACCAAATCCTGAGAACGAGGCGCAACAGCGGAATGAGAAGTAAGCTCAAAGTGTTCCACCTCTTGGAGATCAAAGCCAGCAAATGCATGATCACTCTGCGCTTTCGCGTCACTTTCATCCATTGTTTGTTGGGTGAACATTTGGCAAAGTACTTGCGGCTCGGCTATCTTCTTATCGTGGTCTAGTACAGAAACTGAAGTTGAAGCTGACGACCCAGGAGAACTATGAGAGAAATCTTTGATTTTTTCATCTTTTGCCAGAGACTTTGTTGTGGTTTCGCTGGACAGTTTTTGTTCATCACTTACTTGCAGCTCACAAGTATCTTTGGTTAGATGTCCAGCTTCGAATGATGCTCCGCAACCATCTATAGCATGAGTGCGTACCTCGTCAGAAATAATATCTTGACTGCTAGTCGGATGATTTGCTTTTGCATCACTGATCAAATCAGATGCGTTCATGCAGCTTTCGTCATCAGCTACTTTGTCAGCGCTCCCTTTGTTATCATCGTCACGAAAGCATGGACTTTCACCTAAAACCACTTCTGATGATATTAAGCCTTGTTTGGGAAAAGTTGGAGCTGATTCCAAGATATGCATTTCGCATGCTTCATTTGGTTCATTCCTATTCCTTGCCTGCAAAACAGAATCGGTTGACAATGTGTCGCCAGAATCGACTGCACTCCGAGCATTCGCGTAAGGAGATATCTTTTTAGCGTCCCGTTCTATGACTTGCTTCAGGTTCTTCTTTTTCGTCACGAGAGCTCCATGAGTCAAACGACTTGGTTGCTGCACGGGAGCGGGCTTGCTTTGCCACGTCTTCAGAAGTTCGCGAACACTGTGCGTTTCCTCAATAATCACAGGCGACACTTCATCTTCGCTGTCAGAGCTCGAACCAGGAACGTCACTTTTCACGTCAACATGCTCGTTCCCAGCGAAACATGTCGCGTCATCTGATGTCGGATATATTTCAAGACCACATGTATTACTAACGTTCCAAACATTGCCACGTGCAGAAGATGCAAATGCGTTTCCTGCCTCAGACTGAGTGCCTTCCAGGGATACAGTAGTTTGTTCAGAAACGTCTTCTTTATGACGCGGAAACGACGCCTGCAGAGCAACGTCTGCATTTTTTCCCAAAGACTTTTCCTCCGGAGCAATTGGACCACACACCCGATTTTGTTCAGATGTCTCTGCGTCTGTACTGTTTTCTTTGTCAAAAATCTGCGAAGACGAACAAATGCGCAACTGAGGTTGTTGCTTGACCAACGCAAAGCCCGACCCCGGCATTATTTCGTCATTTCCGTCTGACGTCACAGATGCCCTCAACTCCTCATCACCATGTTTCGTCCGACTGGATGGAGTCGTTTGTTCATCAGACTTTGACACCTTCGTTGAAGATGGTACTGACAAGTCCTTCAAACTTGTTTCAGATGCAGTGCACGCGAGTACCTCGTTCGTCTTCACGGGGCGTTGTGCTTCTGACAACCCTGCTTTACGTGCTTTAGCGATTCGTTCTTTGTTTGACATTTTCTGCTTCAGTTGACTGTCAGCCAGATCCGACTGCTGCTTTTCAGGCCAACGTATGGCTTCCCAGCTCTTGAGCAGCTCGTGCACGCAATGCCTCTCTTCCAGAACAACCGGAGATAATTCTTCCTCGCTCTCAGAACGTGACGCAAGAACGTCCTTCACGTATTCCGGATGTGATGGGAGCTTTGACGGAGCGGAGTGGTCCGGATGAGTGAGATCTGTCATCTCTTGCAAAGCTTCATTTTCATGTGAGACAAAACCACGTTCCTTGTCTGAGGTAAAACCTTCCTGGCTTCTTTCAAGACCTTTTATCCGTTCTAAAGTGGAATCTTGTCCGTAATCAACATACCTTGCGGTGTACACAACGGAACTTTTTTCAACAACTTTTTCAAAGCGATCGTCATTCTCAAGACGGCGTTCAGTTTGCTCTGACTGATGGCTCAGCTCCGATGAGATGTCATGCGTCACAGCAAACAAGTTCTTCTGGAGACGTTGTGCATCCACTTCAGATCCAGCATCAATGCATGTTGATGAAGCTCGTTCTGAACGATGCTCAGTTGTACTCTTATCCTTTTCAAGGCACAAGTTGCTAACATCGGGTTTTAAGAGCTCTAAGCATGTGCTTTCTTCAACCCGTGGACCATCCTCAAACACATGTGTTTTCTTGTCTTGCGTCAAAGCACCGACCGTGTTTATTCCATTCCCACCACGATTATCCACACTTCTGTGGATATCAGTTCGCACATCACTGGTGTTTTCTTCCTCGTTGATGCTGGTCGCTAACTGCGCTGGAGACAGGTTGTCTACGTCCTCAGCCTGAAAACTAAATATTTCGTTTTCCTTCGTCGATGAAGGTTTGTTCTGTTTGTCTAAACGTTCGCTTCCTAGTGGCTGTTCGAAAACAGGTGTCGTAGTTTCGGAAGTCTGGCGAAAACTTTGGACGCTGTTAGTTTCAAAAGCAATAGATGTATATTCGTCGGGATGCACCTGAGGTTTTAAGTGCTGTTGTCTATCAACACTTTTAAGTTGACTACTCATCTCTGCATTTTCACCCTCAGTTTGGTTATTTAATACTTCTTCGTGTGGTGAACCCTCAGAGGCTTTCTCAGAAACGCAATGAGTTTTTGCAGCAACTGCTTCCAAATCGGAAGACCTGTTTTCATCCCAGTGCGCAGCAGTCATCATTGGCTGCATGAGAACCTTCTCGCGGATCGGAAACGTCGTTCTGTCAAATGATATTTGTGGTGAATGCATCGGAGACGTGCCAAACGTCGACACATGGCTGCCACCCTCTTCGACCATGGGTCCGTAGTAACCCAGTCTCGTTCCACCACCTCTAGGTTTCACAGAAGACCTATCCCTTAACGTTTGCCTCCAGTTCTTCGCAGCACCCGCACTGCTACCGACTGAAGCACTTTTTGTTGCACCTCCAGGCTGTTCTTGGTAAGTCGGTCTGCTTTCCCATGTCTTGAGTAGTTCGTGCACACTGTGGCTTTCCTCGACAACCATCGGGGATACTTCATCTTCGCTCTCAGAATTCTCTGCCGAAAACCTGGAGTCAGACTGCGTGTGAGGATTTCCAGAGATGACATCTTGCAGTTGACGCTGATTTCCTGTTTGAAAACGAACGTCACAGGTTTTCTGCTCATGGAAAGTATTCCAAGACATTTTTTCAGAACAAAGAGGTTTTTGAACTTTTTCGTAGACGTTTGTTGAAAGCTCAGCTTGTGGAGAAGTAATTTTCCTGAACTTCTCCACCTCTTTGTGCAAGTTTTTCGCGGCTGTCTGGAAAGCAGTGACGCGCTCTTCTCGAGTTTTCGGCGACTCCAGAACTGACTCGTCCAGCACGTCCGAGTCACCGGAATCGGTACTCGATGGAGTGAAAGAAGCTGCTGACTCGCTATCCGAGTCAGTCTCGTCTGAGTCCAGCAGTTCGGTTGAACATCTTAAAGTTATGTCTTTGTCGAGAGGGTGCAACGAACAGACAAGTTCCTCGTCAATGACAAGCACGCTTTCCTTGAAGCGAACAGACTTGAACTGATCTGATGTAGAACTTGTCGAACGCGACAAACAAGGCCGAAGATTTTCTTCCCTGTTTCGTTTCTCACTCTGGCCAGCGGACGGCTTGTTCATTGCTGCAATGCATTCCTCCGAAACTTCACTTTCTTTGTGGCATGAGGAGGTCACGGTTTGCTTATCATTGTCGAGGTTGTTACTGAGAAGAAACGACAGCTCTTCATTTGCGTCAATGTCGCGGATAGCATCGTCGATCGCTTCCAGTCTCTCTCTTTCAGTGACAGCTTCTGACACTACTTCGGTGACGGGTCGGACGAAATTCGGACCGGTGGAGGTCGCTATTTCAGGCGAAGCACGATTCGTTGCCAGTTCTGACGACAAGTAGTTTGTCAGTGAATCGTAGTTCGAAGGTGTCTGTTGCGAAATAGCACGGTGCTGTGAGATACGACTTTCAGGGACAGCAAAAGACGCCGTCACACTTAAAGGCTCTTTAACTCGATCTTTCACAGTCGTAGCAGTAACAGCTTTTTCCATCGTCTGAAGCCAATCGTCTTCAACAACCGATGGTTTGTGAGAGCTACTTTGGCAGAGCGCAGACTGCGCTGCGCGAATCCTTGGTTCGACAGGTGACGTAGACGCAGTGCTTGCAAGTGGAGATGGACCTGACAATTCCACATCTTCTTCAAATTTCACTGAAAGCTGATCTTGTGCAGGAGGCTTTCTTCGGAGGTCTTCATCAAGCGCGCGAGCAAGAGCGTCCAAATCTTCGGCTATTTCCAACATGCTAGCAACCGCGGGTGTATGCTTCCCATGCAAATCTTCCAGATGGTCTGTTTGAGGCAAATCGTGACCCACACTGCGCTCCAAAACCTTTTGTGCCTTATCCAGACAACCAGATGTCACATTTTGAGACGTGCTTGTAGTTGTCGCGATGGCCCTTGCGTCTACCAGGTTCCCAATTCCACGTTCATTTTCAGAAAAGCAATGTATCTTGGGCGTAGTTGTACGGCTGTTGAACGTATCAACAGAAGAGCTGCTTCCAGATGATTTGCTCTTTTCTGAACATATCTGTGCGTCGTCAACGACACTCCTGTTGCCAAGCAACGCGCTGCTCTCCTTTTTTTCCACGTGACAAATCTCCCCAATCTCGCCCTCCAGGATATTCTTCATTCTCTGCAGCTGACTTCGCACTTCGACCACGACCTTGGATGTCTCCTCTACTCCCACCCTCCCCCCCACAAACCGGGGTGCGCGCACAAGCGTAGCGTGCTTCTTGCAGGGCGAGGTATCCGGCTGCAGCAGCACCTTAACTTGATTTAACTTCACGAGCACGTCACCGACGTCGCGCGCAATCTCTTCCGGGGAGCTGACCCGCTCATCCGGGTTATCATTCACTACATCCGGGCTATCATCCACTACATCCAGTTTAGTTCAGATCCGGACAAAGAAGCGAGCGTGCAAGAACAAAAAGCGACTGGTGAATGTATTTCATAAACTGTGAAGGTGCACAGGAAGCAGCATAGATTTATCAGACTTTACTTTCCTAAAGGTCAATCGAGAATCTCAGTGAAACGCTTGAAATTAAATAAATTAACTGCATTTTATCCTGCTGTATTTTCAGGGCGACTTGAGTGTGCAAATCGAATAGAATGAGCAATAATTTTGAAGTAACTCGTACAGCGCTTTTATGTTAGCGCTGACACTTCGCATGCAGCTAAGCATTCAACGAGAAGCAGGAAAAAGCATTGGTGTGCAAAGCAAAGAAATTTCTAGTTTTTTCTGAATGACCTTTTACCTCTAAATCAAATCACCATTGTTCTAACACAGAATGAAAAGTGTAAAACATTTTTTAAATTGCCACTCGCAATAAACGAGCCGTTTGCAAAAGCGTTTTCAAGTCAAAATCACAATCACACATTAGAAATGCACAAGGCGGAAATGTATGTCATGGTCATTTTGTTGCGTGCTGCTGTAGCGCGGGCACAAGCACAGAAAGATCAGCCAACAACAAGCTTTACCTGTGGAAGGGTCGATGAGAAAGTAGCGCGCCTTGGCTTCTACCGGATCGTCTTTCGCCGTCAGAGCATCTGTCGCCTGAGAAAGTTTATCACGTGACTTGGAATTGCAACAGAAACAGCAGAGGGCGCCGCAGCAAGCTTGCAATTTTGAGGCCAAAGACATGCCCTTGCACCAAAAATTGCTGCAACCATAGATGGGACCCACACACAAAAATTACTGGTCCACTTCACTTGCACATTCCCATGATACAACAAATTGTCTGGTGGCGCTCTAACTTCACAAAACCCTGAAAACTACGATTGACCCACCTGGCGTTCATCACAGGTATAAGAGGATTTAGGACTAAGAAGCGATAACTAAAGTTTTCTAAACTCTGTCTTTGAGTACCTGTAAAATTTACAGCAAGCCGCTGCTTTTTTTCGAATCCTGTCGTTACACGAATGATTCTGACACACTGCAAGCGAATAGCCTATAGTCCACCACTCCCTCTATGAATAAAGCGATGCCTACACAAAGCCTGTTTTGACTCGAGTCAGCACGCTCGACAGTTGTGTGTTTGGTTCTGCTCGGATAGATTCGCGTGAAAAGAAGTTAATTACCTGAAAGTCTGCACATGAAAAAGACGTCTCTAGTGAAGAATGGAGTTTTGGTGACGTTGACTAATGCGGTCTGCAAAGACTTTTTTTCCAGCGGCATACCACAAGGTGACTATCAAAATTGTTTTGCAGCTGGCATTACTTAATGTGCTTTGTTTTAAGTCTTACATGACCAAACCAGCTTGTCAGGAGATTCAGGATATAGCGTCATAGTCATTTTCGTGGTTAACAATTTCTGAAGTATCAGGAAGAGTAGCATCTCTGAACTACATTGGTTTTGCGTCTCGTCGGCGGCGCAATTAAACTATAAAACATCAAGCAGGTCTTACGCATAGTTTGAGAACAAGGGAATTGCAAAATTATAACAAAGAAAATTTCCTAATCACGCCGTGACATCCGACCAGTAAAATTCCATGCACCAACAGAAAACTAAAGATTAAATGGAGGTTATTATTGTGGTTCGATTCGATGATGTCATTAGACAGGCAAAAAAGCCGTATACCACGAAAAAATTACTAGATATTTTTGGCAATTATTGGATGTAAGAAGCATTTGTCCCGGTCGGACGTTACTCGAATGTGAGTGCGTCTTAGCTGTTGTCACGCATAAGTTTCATTCATCTTTAGGTATTGCACTAAACGTTCTTACACTGCTCATCTGCATGAAGCTACATGCGAACTTTAAAAAACCTTTATCTTGCAAACGGGAAGAATCTGTCGAGCCAGGAGCCAGTGTTGATGCCATGTTTGTTGAAAAAAATCAAGCGTAATTTCACTGATCTTAAGTAGAAACACCAAATGTTTTCATTCCGTATCATTCTGTCGGATATTTACTAAATTGATGATTTTCGCTGATACTGGCATCGCAGCCTTGCTTTAAACCACCAACGGAAGGTCCGCAACCACAGAGGGGCAACCGGACAATTGCCCCCCCCCCGAAATTTCCAAATTCATATTTAAGACTTAGGTACAACAACATGTTACAGCAATCCCCCCCCCCGCACCAGAAAATAGTGCGACAGCAAGTTACAATCATTTAACTCCACCCCGAAAGTATCAGCTGATTGCGGCCCTGACCAACACCATCGGCCTTAGAGCCCAACCATAGGACAGGTTGGTCAAATCCAGGGGCGGATCGAGCTAGTAACGTTAGGGGGGCGATTTCAGTAATATTTGATAGTCGAGTCTCACAATGGCTTCGCTTCCGTAAGAGAGGTGAATTATACTCCACAACACTGCTGTGACAAAACAATGGACGACAAAATGACCTTATTCGCGAACAATGAGACAATTCAAAAATGACCAAAGACTTATTCGGAATCGGTTTTGACATGTTGTTTCGCGCATTGTACAAAATCATGGTGAATAAAGTCACTTTCGTAAGTTTTAGAGGGGGCGATCGCCCCAATCGCCCACCCTGGTCAAATCTGGCGTCAAAATCGGTCACGGGCTAGCGGCGAAAACAACATTGGAGTATCTCTTCTTTTTTGTCAACTACAGTATCTTTCAGATGCGTAGTAATGTCGACATCGTCTTGCATCGCTAGATTCATATACGCTGAGAGTCCAGGCATGTTAGTTCGCTCAGTAACGACGCGAGGTTAGTTTACTCAGCTGGAAGCCTCGCCTGCCGCGACTGCAACGATTCTCAGGAACCTCTTTCAGTTTGATGTCTTCTTTGAAATACAGCACTGTCACGTTTTCACTAGAAACCTTTCGTAAACGGACAGTTTAAAATCCTCAAGTAACACGTTTCCACCTAGGCGACTGAATTGAAACCATTCGCAAATTTTTATTTCGCAAAGTTTAAAACCTTTAATGCCTCAAAATATATCGCGACATCGGTAGACCGAGCAAATCTGCTTCGTCGCATTATTAACTCCACCTCTTTTCATCGAAGCATTTTTACTGTCGAAAGAATGGAACATTCCACTTCTGCCTTGCAAATATACTGAAAATGTATCCTTCACTTCTTCTCTGGGTCTTTCCACTTCTCGCAAAAGTTTTAGATGATTGAATATTTTAATAATTTCATCATTAACCTTTCAACCTTTCCAACGTTATTGTTAGGTCACAATACCTACAGTCAACTGCAAACGGTTTTTACCAGAGCGAATTATCTCTGACCTACCCTGGCCACATCAGTAGATTTGAAATAGACTTTGGTGGGTGATGACAATGATCATAAAATTTTTACTGCTTTTGTCAACAAAATTCAACTCCTACAAAATCGTAAGGACTTCCGTTCTGTGCTGCACAACGTTTTTCTAAAAGCTCGCATGTAAATAGTTACGACGTTTGATACTGAACGTCTAATTGGATGACAAAGCACTAAACCTCAACGCACGCTGGAACTCTGCTTGGTCTGGCAACCTCTAGCAAGTAATTACTCAAGAAAAACTGGTCTGTATGGGGTTTGAAGATATCCTAGGCTTCTCGGGATATCACGCCTGTTTGCACATTGGACGGAACACGTTTTGCAAATCAATGAAGCAACACACGAAATTGCAAACTTTATCAAAGGTTGCTGGCAACACAACCAACATCTCACCTCGCTCGTGTCGCTTTCCGAATCTGATGAATCCTTCGTTGACAATTAAAAAAAACAATTATGTTCAATTAAACAAAAATTGATTCATGCAAACATTATTCGCAATGCCAGAGCAAAACACTATTCAGTGACGTAAAGCACATGACATCAACGCAAAGCATCAACCAAGTTACACTCCTTCTTTGGCAAAAGAAAACTTTGACGAATACCTTTTTGTATTAAAAAAACACAAGATCAGACTGATTTCAGGCAAAAATTATCTTTCCGCGCGATGAACTATGACGTGTTTAAGACGAGCGAAGACAAAAGGTTTGCTACAACATAAAACATGACTACTGTTTTGCTTTCAACACATTGTGACGTGACAAATAACCGTGCGACGCTACCTTGTCATACGCTGGAAGTTGAATATTCAAATTACACAACGTTTTCCGGGGCCCGAATTGCTTCGGTGGTCCAAGTGGGGCCCGGAAGAAGGTTAGTCTCCCGCAGGAATCCTGGGTGGAATCACGAACCTAAAAAACGCAAGTTTCAGCAAATTTGCTGACTCGGCCAACACTTTTCATGAACTGTGACGTCACTTTTTGCGGCGCGAAAATGTGGGCGATATTCTGGGTTCATCTCGCTAACATTGCGCAAAATGTTGCTTCGGTAAAAGTCAAAAGTAGTTTGCTTCGACGTAACTACGATCAGCGGCGCGCGGAGGATATTTAACAGATATCACTGCGACGGTGATCAGCGACATGGGGACTTTTTGTTGGCATCAGCCTGAATTTAAAATGAAACATCGGTTGGACGCAGAACTTCTAAACTTCAATAGCTACTTGTAAGCGTTTGAAGATTTTCGACTTGCTCGATAAGTTTTGGTACAAAACGTTTCGCGTTATTTTAGGCTTTCGCTCTCACTCGGTGCCATCAACGATTACATATGCAAAAGAAAAATGTCCACATCTAAACGAACGCATAAAATGCTCTTCCCGTTAGTGACATGAACTGAACGTTACAAAGAAACTTTTGTATTCGGGTACTTGTTTGTGACAAATAGTACACGCAGTAAAGCTTGGTGCCCAGTCATGCAGTTGGGAATATTTCATTAAAACGGTATTCATGCAGGACTGGCTTTATTCATCTTTCAGAACACAGATCACAATTAACTTCCAGGATTTGCTGTGAATTATTCCTGAGGTCCCATCTGCGCAGTGCCCGTCGTAAGTATTTCAAATACCGTCATCTCTCCACGACAGGTAACCGCAGAGACGGTTAATCTGTTAATAACAGATTATATTCGCGGGTTCATGGCGCACTATATGCAAGAGTATCAAAGTTGCGACAGAGAAGACTCTATGAGAAAAAAATGCTTTCGATGTTGAAAACGTCAGCGAAAAAAGCAAACAAAGCACAAAATTAGTGCCAAGTCGTAGAATGATTTGCAGAGTGTGCGTCACGCAATACGTCGTTTAAACCACGACTAAGACGGAGCTTCACCTTCGCAGTAAGTTGAATTCCATTGTCACTGAAAGCAGTGAATTGGAATCGATGGCTTCTGTCGCTTTTCGTTGGAACGGAGATGTTTCCGGATGACTCGATGCAAAGTTCACTCCCATTCAAGACTTCGATGTCTTTGCTTCGGGCAATCTCAAGGAAATTTTCCTGTTTTTCGAGAGTTCGCTCGTATCTGAGTGAAATCAAAATCCGATCTAAGTCAGTTCCGTCCCACTTTCAAAGAAAGCTGAACATTCAACTTTTTTCCCCAAACCAATCCGATGTTGACCCCAACAGTTAACCCCCACCCACCTGTCATCGGTCAGGCAGTAGACCCTCAGAATGGCTTCCAGGGGGTCCTGGGCTTTCGCGAAGACAAGGAACTTGGCCATGTATGGGACTCTTGTTGCTTCCGCGTATATGGCATGTGCGAGTGAGGAGGATTCGGATGGCTGACGACAGTCGATCAACCAGAACCTGAAAAATATTTTTACTCCTTTAACAGTTTTTTTCAATTTTGAACAAAGAACGCAGACAAGGAGGGCACGTTGATGACGTCATACCTTGCCGACACCGATGACGTGAAGGACACGGCGTTGTCAAGGAAATTGAACTGGTGAGAACCAGTGATGTCCTCCCACTGGGCAGGGTCATCTTCACCTGTGTAGTGTTAAGGACCAAAAAAGATAGAATGGCAATCGCATGAACGACCAGCTTAACACAAGAGACGTTCTCACTGCATGAGGAAAGTGATACATTTTCTACCAATTCAAAGACGAACAAACAGTTTTTGACGACAGAAGAAAGCAACCATCGCATCCTACTCTTGTATTCTCTTGTTAGAAAACGTTCGACATTTTTGTAAGGAAAGGTTTGATCACAGCGTTGGGCGTCGGAAGGGAGAGCTTGACCCCCTAGATTTTGAAATTTGACATTTTCTTAATATATTTTTAGCCAAAAAAGGTTGTTTTCTTTGCTTTGAGAGGGAAAAATGAAATTTTACTATTTTTGTCCCCCCATCTGGAAAAATATTTTGGCCGCCCCTGGAAAAATCCGCCATTGCACCCCTCCCCTGGAAAACATCCTTCCGACGCCCGTGAGCACGTGACCACAGCAACCGCGACGTGCAAACGAGACGACTTGTGTGTTACATCGAAGCACTGCAATAGTCGAGCGCACACTTTAGTAAGAAAAAAAAAATTGACAACCTCCAGTGAAGAACGAGTTCAGTCACAGCATTATTCATCCTACGTACAGTTGCAATGGACTGTGTTCTAACGGATCAGGGTTTGAAGCTTTGTTTTGAAAATTGCACCAGCAGCGAAATCACAGCTGTTTTAAGGCACTTACCAGAAATGCTACAAAGAAGCCGAAGGGTTGAATCCTCTGACGAGCTCAGATAATCGCCCTGATCCGAACCCTCTACAGTAAAAAGCAACACTTTGATCTACTTCATTTAAGCATAAGTCGATCATTTTCAATGTTGTCCAAATTTTATGGAAATGAAGCTGAAACAAATGCACAAACGACCCAAAAACAATTATAACAATAAAGCTAACATTTGTCCAAATCAGCCCACCCCATTCTATTTGCGTAAGAGCTAAAGATGCCTGTTGCATAAGCGAAATATACGCTTGGTAAAAAATAAACATCATAGTGCCAGAATCATTGCTGTGGAAGTAATCGTTTGGAAGATACTCGATTGCACAGAATACCAAAAGCCAGAAAACTGCCTTGAACAACAGCGTTACGTCACAGAGAAATGGTGGAGCATGATTTCTTGACAAACCCTGCACTTCACGGGAATATCTGGGAAGGAAGCTGAACCCTATTAGAATACACTCGCGAACATATCGACCATAGACTGGAACGCAGCTAAAACTTATCGTAACCACATGCTTTCCCCGACTGCTACCTCTAAGTTATACCAATGTATATGTGACATAAGATTCCTGATATGCAGTAACGCGTGTGACAGAAAATACACGGAAGCGTCCCGTGCTCGCTTTGCGCACTCGGTTGGGGTGTCACGAGTTGGGTGCCAAGGTAGGACATCGCGAATGGTCGGCACCGTCATCTCCGCTTACTTGCGTCGTGGGCCACGGGGCTGCTTTAGCAGTGAATGCTGCACTGGTGGCGAGGAAGTCATGGACAGTGGTGTATGAAGCAGAAAATCGAAAAGCTGCAGGTTTTTCGTGTCATCTGTGTAACTCGAGTTGTACCAGCTTGAAAACGCGTGTGTGTTACCAACGTACCTCTTACCCGGATAGATAGGAAATACAACATAACTTTTGAATTGAAAAAAAAACGTTATTAGATCCAATTTGAAATAACGTTTTTAGATCCACTTTGAAATAACGTTATAGGCAGTTTGATCAATAAAAAAACAAACCCATAGCTTAGCAACACAACCATGATGGTGTTTGTTCATATATTTTTAACACATGTGACAAGACCGCGTGTTGTTTGAAGTCGTCGTAAGTGCTTTTATCTAGTAAAATGTATCTGAGAAAAAGACTGTTTGATTCAAACAACCAGCCAGTGTCCTTCCCCTGACAACAGAGATGTAGTCTCAACTTTATTCACATTGATTTAAAGGCATAAATTTAACCTGTTTTTCCTGTCAGCATGCTTTCCGGTAACAGTGCAAACATCTGGATTTGACAAACAACTGAGGAAACGGTTTGCATACCTGGCAGAGGAATGGTCAGGGTGATCAACTTGTGGAACTTTCTCCGTCGAGGTTCGATGGTCAAAATGGCGCTCGCCTTTGCTTTGTTTCCCACAGCTTTCCTGCACACATCCGATGAAATGGGGAGGACCTGTGACGCACGAAACAGCAACACGGTTCATCGGGTGTCAAAACAAAACGTCACAAACAACGGCACAAGTTCGCAATATGCCAAGACCTCTTGCAAAGGAAGAAAGGTTAAGGTGACACAAGAAAAAGGTAACACCTTGAAGCTACACACAACACAATGGGTTATCTGTTGAATAAGAACAACCACGTGAGTCGCATGATTGTTAACAAACAAAGCTTCTCGTGTTATGAAATAATGGCATAACGACATACTGTATACTAGCAGAGCCATCCGTTCAGCACCCACCTGTATCCCAACACTTATCTTCTTCGTCAGCGAACCTTCAGGAAACGTCACCCGGGCACTCGTAACCACTGATGACGTCAGGGATCCGCCTTCGGGACCAATAAACGTCGAATCCTCGACGGGTCGCGTCACGAGAGCGAAATAACGCGGGAAGTCAGTTGTGATGATGCGATAGATTCTTTTCTCTGCCAGTTTCTCGACGTCCATCAGTTCTGGAAAAGGCAAAGACGCTTAAAGAGCAACGACGTCCAAGTCAACGACTGATTTGCCGCAAACAGACGCAAGCCCTGAGTCAAAAACCGCTCTACTGAAGACGTTTCGGAATACGGTGTGTGTTGACGCATGTGTGAGGAAAGTGAAGTGAAGCTGCAATGCGCGAGGTCTTGCTCTGAAAATATCCAGGATGTGTTTTCGAACAGAGGTTTATCATTTCGCTGATATTTCGCATCACATAAGGCAGGTGTGGCCAGACCTGCCCTATGTATGAACCGCATATCGTAAAACCCACATTACAAAGATCCGAAACATGAAAATCTAAAAACGCCAATTATTTGCAATCTACCCTTCTGTGACATAATGATTCTTTTTTGAACGACTTGCAAGAGTAATACTGTACGGTACGCTAGCAACCACAGTACCATTTTACAATATTTATATACTTTTCAATAGAAATAAATAATAAATATATTATTTTTTGGAAAGCTCAAAGAGTAGCATACAAAGGTTCGAAAAGCCGCAGTTTGGTCACCCCTGCTATAAGTCATTTGCTATTGTTTTTAGTCGTGCGCTGATCCAATTTATTCAGAACCGACCAACCTTCGCCAACATATTGCTTTCGAAACTCCTCATCCGTACAAGGAAGTTTGTGTTCTTTCCACACGCTTCCGTCATTGCTACGCATGATTGAGATCTGCCGATGATTCTTCTGCGCATGCGCAAAGTGCGGGACTTCTATCGCCACTGGCCTGTGAAGCGCAGAAGACACAAAGAAACACTGATGGCGAAAACTGTTTTTCAGGCGAATTATGGACGGGTCAAAATGCAATTAACAGAGCAAAAACGCTGCCGAAAATTTCACAACATGCATGAGTAAATGTTGTTGAAAATCGAAACATGTATAAACTTTTTTTATAAATAATTTGAAAACTCGCACTTAATTGACCGATAACTCAGTGAAATGATCTTGGGTCAGGTGAAGAACAATCACTTACGAAAAAACAAGGCCTGGCACGTTTCAAATAAGTAGTTTCAACCTTGCCATAATTTCAATCCGATTCGCAACAAAACTTATTCCTTTCGTAAAAATGAAAAGTAATCGAGAAACATCCACAGCTTGGTGCGAATTAACAGCACGTAACAATAAATAAACAGTCGTCGTTTGTGAAAAATCACAATGGACTATACTTTTTCCAACAGTGAAGGTTAAATTGCGAATGACAACATTGCAAACACATCGTTCTCCACATTTATGCGGTGGTAATGTCACTGACACAAAACCACAGCATTTTTTCAAAAAGAAGATTTGTATCCTTGAAGCTCACGTGGAAGCTTTCAGAAAAAGAAGCAAACCACGACAAACCAACAAGCACAGGTGAAATCGTTTGCGCGGTAGATTTCGTGCTTTCCACGCTGAACGTCCAGCATAAACAGAATTATCATCTTTCAATATATTTCGGGCCGATGTCAGCGATTTGAAGCCATCGCGCCATCCAGACACAAACACACGTGAATTTGACAAGAATTGAAAGAAATTAACGAATATGAACACTCCTTGCACGCATAGCAAGGATTGCGTTTCCAGAAGCACCGATAACAAAACGAAAAGTGAAAAATTATCTTCTTTCACAATTAGGTCACACGATGATGTGTTTTACCCCAAAAACGTGCACGGCTGTGGTGCAAGTTGAATGACCCAGGTCGCGGGGCCGTCGCCTTCCGCCATAATGGGGTGTCGGCGCGGACGACGCATCGAACTGTGTTTAAAGATAAGTGGTAAAAGATCGGCAAGCGGAAATCCCATGTCACCTCTCTGACCTTAACAACATAGTCTGGTGCATTTTTTGTTTCAACACTTGAAGACCAACTAGCAAACGAAACAGGTCATGGTATCGCAGGAAGCTCTTTCTGTTGAAAGTTTGTTTGTTTGGTGAGAAACAAAGTTCTTATTTTAAATACAGGCAACATTTACTTAACAAAATAAGCAAGCGTAGGATTTGGTTTCGCGTTTTTAGGCTACGTGTTTAAATTGCTTGTGGCAATTGTGGACAGTTACGTTAAGATATATAAAGAGCTTGACCACAGGCGTAGCCGGGGGGCAATGCCCCCAAATTTTTAGCATATCTAGTCATTTTGTGCTTTGAGAAGCGGTGTCCCAAACAAAATACTCTTGCTCGCCTAAAATCAAGCATTTACCCCTCCCCCCCAATATTTTGGGCTGGCTGCGCCGCTGAGCTTGACCAGAGCAAACACTTCACCACAGTGAAAAGAATATACTTACTCCAAGAAATTAGTCCCTCGAGGCCCCATCTCTAGGATTTTTGCAGCATTGCCCTCTGCGTCATACAATGACGTGTTGCCTGGCGACGGAATCGATGAGACGTGACGACGTCTGGCGAATCGACAAGTGATTCGCGTGGGGGCCCGGCACGATTTTGGGGGTACTACAACGCGCAGGTCGTGATGGCGTGTCCCGCGCATGGAACCACCGCGTGCATCAACCATGAAGGATACCAGGAATCTGAGGAGTACACGAGGATTGCGACAATGTAAAACACTGCATATGTACAGGAAAGGCAAGTACTGAATAAACAACGGTTTTCGCCGAAACAGCCTTGGTGACGAAAGCTGTGATTTTCAAATTATTCGATAAGATATTTGTAAACACTGATGTTAAGCATACCACGCCGTCTACTGTAGCATCGCGCTGTATACACAAGGGTGAAAGCTTTTCTTATTATCTTTTTTTGACATACATCCCGAATTCACGTTGCTTTCCAAGACACCTGTCGTCTTATAAAAACACGCTGTCATCCCCAATGAATCCCAAACAACCATAGTAAGGTATAGTTGCGTTTATTCATTTGACAAAGACTGTTGCAGTGTTGAAAGTTAAACATTTTGGATGCTTTTTAATGCAACGCACAAGATTAAGTCAACCGCGCATTGAGACGTGCAACCAAATTTATGGGAAAAAACAACGGAAATGAAGACAAAGGTCGATTTTATGAAAAGGCAACAAAGATGGCAGAATGCACGCGTCATATCAAAGCATCCATTCCACGGGGGTACCGACCCATTGCATCGGGGGCTTCGGGGCGATTTCGAGTTGTCGACGTCACTCGATGACGACCACGACATGCGCTTGTGCGTCAGAGGTGTGCTCGCGAGCGTGGCGTACTTTGCGTCTCTGAAGAAAGAAAAACGTTTAATTGAAGCTGTTCGTTGTTGGCAATGATCAGATCAATGAAGAGGAAATGCACAAAGACGAATACAGTGATGAGCGTGGTCAGCAGGAGCCAGGTGGCCAAGAGAAAGAAACCACTACGTCTTCTCCTCGGCACGCACGCAAACCTTCCACGAAATACAGTTCAATCGTTTCTTGCGCGGTTATGAATGGCAGTGTACGTTGACAATGGTCAAAGTCCTTGATACAACCCATCTTCGGCAAGGCACTTTTGCAATCGAGCTTTTTATAAACAAGTCCAGCGTCGTTTTTGAGATGTTTAGGTTTTCGATGTCACATAACGTAACATTTAGATTGGGCGGAATCGAAGACTCCAAATTTGCCGTTGAGCTTCGAGGGTGCTGTTATGCGCTGCTTTCACTGCTTTGCGATGATTCGGATTTACACGTATTTCCATTACAATTGTTTAGACCTAGAGGTTTCAATTTGATCTTACCGAATGCCTTCAGCAAAGACGAAAGTTTCTTCATAACGCAACAGTCTTTTCTGTGCTTGAATAGCCTTTCCCTCAACTTGTGACACCAGATAAAATGCTAAAGAAGCAGTTGCTTTCTGACCGACAAATTTCCTGAAGTACAGGACTGCACAGAATTCGCATTTTCTAAACCATTTTACCTTTGACAGTTCTTCCCTCTCATTGGAAAGAGACGTCTCATGGAAAATCAACAATCTATATCTTATATTTGGCAACCGACAGTGTGTCAAAAAAACGTATGTAACAACCTTCGTGGGAAGCAACCCACACATTTTTCACTATTATTTTAGCATCGCACCTGTTATGATGAAGATGTCCAACAAACATTCCATGCACAACATATTTTATAAACATTTGCAGCACGTTATCTTTGTCATTTACGTAAAGTCTTGAAACGCGGAAAACTTGTCAATAACAAAAACTTAAAAATGCTGTTTGCGCGATTGCCTCCTTTTGCAAGACCCGCGTCACGTTCGGTCCTCCCCACTCACTTGCTGACGGCAAAGAGAGAAGCTTCGGTGGGAACAATGCTATCGTCGCCAAGCTCTTTCATCTCGATGTTGGACAGGAAGCCGCCTCCCACTACGCTTTCGTCACCTGCAAAGATGAACAAAGCTATTGTTAGGTTTCGGTAAGATTGATCGATTGTAAATTTCTATCGATTGATCGTTTTCGAAAACTTGGTTTAAATCAAACCGTTGGCTTTTTAAAGCGCTATTACCAAGCCTTATCAACTTACCCTGTAAATCTGCTGAAGGATTGCTTACAAATTTGTGCATTCGTGAAGGAGAATAAGATTATCCAGCGTTTCTTGCCAAACCACAGTTTTTTCCTCTGAGCTGACAAAATTAATTAACGTAAAACCTGGGCGCCCACAGCTGCATGCACTGAAAACAGGAACGCGCAACGTTTCGTTGGTCATGCTTAGCCCTGATCATTCGTTGAGCAACTGCAGGTAACGCATTCTTCTGGTCGGCAATTTTTTAAAACTGGTTCTTCCGAAACAATCTGCTTTCCACCGAAACATAGCAAACACGCACCATCAAGAGCTTCAGTGACACTGTCCACCATTCATGGCATCACTGAGTATTAGAAACTAAATCAGCGTTGTACAACAACTGGACAATAACAGCTTTCACGCAAACACTCGTAACTGCTGGTTGGACGCAATCCATCTGCACAGCAGATGTTTCCAACTTGAAAAGCGGTAGATTGCAAAAAGAACTTCCAATATAAAGAACAAAAAACTGTAAACTGTTCGAAACGCTCCATTGCGCTGCGCAGAGTGCTGCCAACCCAAGTATCGACGGAGAACGCATGAACAAGCTTTGCTTTAGTTTGAAAACAGATCAAAAACATGCGACATAGCGATGCCAACGAAATCTTCGTCACCTTGGACAAGAAACGTTTTCCCGAACCTTCTCTCTGCTATGCCTTTAGACCAAAGCCTCTTGTCTGGTTGTAATATTGCATGAAAATTATATTGCATGAGTTTTTTTTTCCTGTCCGCTTTTCACACAACATGCTCTAACACTCACTAAGAGCAGTCTGCATGCGATTGAACAGCCTACGGACGTCTTACCCCGTTGGGTCTGCTTGCCATACGGTAGTCTCGGCTATGAAGCTTGCTCATTGTTACGTTTGAATCAAGGATCAAGATCAGTCTGACATGCAACTGACAGCTGCTTAAGCCGCTTTCAGCCAGCACGTCAGCACCAAGGCAAAGCAGTTGCACGACCCTCAAATGCAAATAAAAGTATCTCACGAACCGGTGTTGATTTTTCACGAAATGCGCTGGACCGGAAGTAACGAGACTCACTAAAAACCCAACTGTCTTCAAACGGCACCGCGATCAACTAACCCAGTCTTGTGCGACAGTGAAGCAGTAGCGCGGTTTTCGTGACACATATTGAGGTAAAAGGCATAAATATTTCAGATAAGCATCACTCGCCGACAGCAAATAGCTCCTGGTCAGTCAGAAACGCCAGAGTGAACTTTACCGGAACGACCAGGGAGACGTTTCATGTCAGGTTGCTAAGGTTGCGTTACTATCCTGTCACCTGACGCTGAGTGACGCTCACACTGGAATTCGTTGCAGCATCTACGGCTGGTTTTGTTACTGGCCCTAATCGCTTTCCACCCAGTGCCATACGCCTCTCTGCAACACATCTCAATATCTGATTTTAATCGTGCATCTGAAACCCAGGGTTTTTCAAGTCATGTAACTAGTTTGATTTTAACGGTTTTTTTGACTCATTCTGTTAACCAGCATTAAGTACTGAAGCTCACTTTCAAAACTAAACTGCCTTATTTAGAAGTGAAACTTCCCGACCCAACCAAGCGTCGGTATATCTAAATCGAATACCTTTTCCACTCTTTTCTGGCACGCTCTTTGCAGCGTCTGACAGTTCCTCAACAGTAAATCAAAGCTTTGCGGTCGGTAAGTTCTTCCACGCATGTCTGCGACTCACAAACAATGCTACATGGTTATGCCTCATCGACCAATGCCATCTGAACAAGGTCCAGCACAGTGATCAACAGGAATGTGCAGTTCAACAGAAGATACTCGACTTCGACAGCATTCGCAGATTCCTGAGTTTATATTCGTTTTGACAATACTGTGCTTATTTGTTCTCCAACTGTTGTTTTTCAACACTTTTCAAAAAATGATAAATGGTGTCGGTCGACTAGATGACCGCCATGGTCCTTCACCAATCCTGTATGACACAGTGCCATTCTTTGTTTACATTGATCAGCTATTATGGCATTGTATTTTTATTTGCTCTAATGTTCACTGACAATGAGTTGGTTTACTCTTTGCGCGATGGCTCTTTGTATTCCTTCTGTTCATTAGCTGAGTCATATGAAACAAGTAACCAATCAATCAATCAGTTTTCATCGCACATTGCAAGCACCCCTTGCATTAACCAGGATGCATACGTGAAATACGAGTGCGGTTTGTTACCGGAAAAGAACCAAAGACCGATTTGAAGTTTCAACCATAAGCCCATTTGCAAAAGAGCTTGATGACCTGAATCTTGTCTATATTTGGAAACTTGTAACCTCTGCACTTCACTGCACGGAGAAACATCGGTCAAAATACAGTTACGCAGACTTTTTTTGCTTGTTAATTAAACGCGTCGCTCCGAGCTGCTCGTCACAAGTTATAATGGTCCTTAGCTGTGCAGCATAAATGTTTCAAACTACAACGTTTGCGTCTAAGCGAGGCGTTCTGTTTGTCACAGTGTTGCACGGAAACTCAAAAATTGCCCAGGGCAACCTTCAACGAGCACCGTTCTAAATGTCATATCGATCAGTTTCACACAGTGCTTGTGTCATTTCAGACATGGGCAATCGAAACCCGATATTAAAGCATGCATCATGTCTGCTGCACTATTCTGCACAGGAAAGGGTTGACTCTCTTGCTTTGTCGTTATGATTTTTCAGATTCATTCTACAAATGATGCACTTGGCTTGATTCTGACGCACGCACCAGGGCGAATGTGCCAGTGGTGTACAGCAGTGGTCTTCAACGTGTGGGCGAAATCGACCCCGAGGGGGCGATTTCATGCGTTGTGGGGTCGATTTTGTGATTTACGAGGTTTGGGGGCCGATTTCATTTTCTAGAGGGACGATTTCTGCAGGTTAAAACATACTCAAATGTTTAATTGATTCCAAAAAATCAATATTTCTTACTTTGGAATCAAAGCATTTGATGCACTTTCGACTCCATGGTTCGTAACAAAGGTTATAAAACACATATCGGACTGGTCACGCATCAGTCAAACTACTGTAACATGGTTCTGTGAACCCCTTCACTGCACCAACTATCCAAGACCACTGAGATTGTGACTGGTTGGGAGTCAAGCATTGCAGTTCTCACGAAGATTATCGGGCAACCGATCTTTTGACCAAAAATTTGAAATTTTGACTTAAAAATTTACAAATTTTAACTTTATTTCGGCTTATCAACTTCCTGCGTTTGAAACTTGCAAAATAATTCAGCCTTTGGTGTTGACGTTAACTCAGAAGCAAATTCATTCCGTATGCTTCAAACTATTAAAGAATTTGGTTATTCAACCTTAGCCATGATATATTTGGTAAGTACATTAAAAGATACAGTAAAGTCAAGCCTGGGAACATCATAAAGGTAAAGCACTATATGCATAACGAATAGAGCATTTACCAAATTAAGTAAGTACTCTATTGTAAGACCACGTTTCTTGCCTTCCCACGCCTAGCCTACTCAATGCGCAATCTTCTAGTAATGGGCAAAATAGTACACGTCGGAAGTCGCAACAAACCAATTAATATTTCAGATTTGCAACTAAACTTACAAAATCATATCAATGTCAGTTGTTGTAGCTTCAATAAATATAGTATGCATTAATTAGTTTTATTATACCGATAGTGGTCGAAAGCAACCAACACTGATATAGCTATCGGAAAATACTCAATCGGTCAAACTCCATTTTTTCAAGAGGAAGACTTCAGCTTCTTTGAAGTTAGTAAAATTGGCCCAACAATCATAACATTGCTACTGCACTAAATCATCGCATCGACTTTCGCGGCGATAGCAAATTGCAAGTTCCCTTCAAGTTTGACGCAGTTAATTTTCGTCGTGAACTGTCGCAAATCCCTCCATGTGTTATTATTGGCTAAATTGCCTTGAAACAAGTCACCTTCGATAAAGCATTGCCAAAGCATTGTTTCGCAGGCAAAAAATATTGCAGTCCATTATCATGTGTTTTATAAGCTTTCGTGAGGACCTTGAGTAAAACAACGTGGTCCTACTGAAAGGTGTTCTGTTGTAATAAAACTGGAAACATGACTGTTGCAAGAAAATTTACGTAGAAATTAACGGCTAGTAAAACGAGGCACAGCTAGCCGTAAGTTGTGAAACGTTCTTATCGTGTTTTTCAGTCACTTCGAGTGTTTTGGCGTCTGTGGATATACCTCTACTGTGTTCATCTGACTTATGTCAGGGGTGTAGTGGGCGGGAACGCGTGGGAACGGCGTTCCTACACCTTTTTCATGTTTTGCTTTAAGGTTAGTTCGAAGCTGTTTCAAAATGGCTAGTTTTTTTGGGTGCGTTCCCACACCTTTTTTGTTAGTTGTAACAGAACAGTAGGCTAGGAAAGGAGTAACTTAGACCGGCAAGTAAGCCCAAGCACCCAATCTTGTCTAAACTAAAGACTCCAAAAATCCTTTTCGCCACCTGTTGCTTGAGGCTTGCCATGAAGTCATTCTGTTGTGGAGATCACGCCGAAAGTTACACTGCGTAGAAAGTTATGGGTGGAATAGCTTTTTGTCAGCTAACTAGCATAAGCGAAAAAGATTCCACCATCCAACAAGGAACGTCTCAACTTTCGAGAAAAATGAAGCTAATATTACTGGGGTTTCCCACGACGTATTTCCCTGAGCAAGGTTTCTGCCAAATACTGAACACGCGCAATAAATATGGCAATCGCCTGGACTTGAACATGATCGGGGAAACTCCATTTAAACTAACCAACTTGCAACCTGCTTTGAAAAAGCTTGCAGATAAACGCCATCGCAAGGTTCGCATTAGATTCAACGAGCATTTTTTGGAAATTAATAACATTTATTTTACAAATGCATCTGCATTTGTTTTGTGCTAACCAGATTGCCCGTTTATATTTAATTTGCTCTGAATTATTTCCAAAACAACATTTTCAGAAAAATTATAGGAAGGGGGCGAGTTTCAAGCAAAGTGCCTGTAGGGGGGCGATGTCACCAAAAAGGTTGCAGACCTCTGGTGTACAGGATCCGGATTTTGGAGTCCAATCCGGCCGGATATTTGGATTATTTTGGATTTGGATTGGATATCGTTTTCCTTTTAACCGGATTCGGATCCGGAATATCCAAATGAAATAAAATCTGGCCGTGCAAAAATCTTGGTATGGAATAATAGTTGAAATGAGGAAAAATCACAATCTTTCGAAATCATATACTAAAAATCTACTTTTCTGATTTCTCTCGATAGACTGCAGTGTTCCCCACCGCTCGGGATCCTAACTGTCAGACTGAGGACATCTCAAGCAAGATGTAGTTTTGAACTGTGTGAAGATGAGCATGATTGGTTCTACAGTTATATTATGGCGCAGCCCGTCGTCATTCAGTTAAGACAGGTTTATTTTTGAAAAAAATTATTAGTAGATCATACTGTTGTAAAATGTTGGTGTTTATCAAGGCATTTACAAAGTTTTTTCGGAATTGAACGAATTACACCAGTTTCTGTCTAACGGCGTAGCGCACTTGTCTAACTCGAAGTGGCCTTACCTCACAACTAAGTAAGAGTAATAACCACGATGAAAACATATTGACATTTTGACCATGCTGTTGTAGGTTGAAATACACCTGAACTGAGAACGAAAACTTGTGAAGTGTTGGATTTAACAAAAAATGTCAAGATTGTTGTTTATTTTCTGAGGCTAGGACTAGTTGTGCTGGAAGTTCAGTTTGGAAAGAGTAAGAGTTTCTAATAGAAAAGGGATTGAGGTGAACATTCATTCACATTGCACTGCTTTCAGAAATAATAACATTGGACACAAAATTATCGTGATGGTTCTGTAATGGTTAAATAAACGTACAATAGCTGTTGGCATTGCATGGAGTCCAGCAAGTACACAAATGTAACTAAGCTAGTTGTAGACTATCATTCGATTTGAACATCTCCATTAAAGAGCATTTGAGAATTGCGCAAAACTATAACTTACGCTACCATATAGAAAAATAATTGTGCACTTCTTGTCAAGATCTCTTCTAAACTGATTGTGGTAGTCAGTTGTAGCCATGGCATTCAAGACAAAATATGTTGGCAGTGTCTATTTTGCCTCATGAGGCAACAGCACTGCTGGAGCTCTTTTACCTTTATAAAAACAAAATTGTTTGAAATGGTCTTGAAAAGTTCAAAACGCATGACTTTCTCACTTGATAACGACATCTGTAACGGCTTATTCCAATGGACGAGTGTTGTCATGGTTTCAGTGCTGGCAAGCTATGTTTGTGGTTTCCTGTTTGTTTGCATTTACTGAAGACTGACCTGGATCTAAATCCTAACTCTAATCCTAACTCTAATCTAAGCCTAACTCTAATCTAATCCTAACTCTAATTCCTAACTCTAATCCTAAACCCTAACCCATGTCTTTTTGTGCGTATCATACTTGTCACGTGACCATTTCAACCAATTCTGTCTGATTAAAAGCAAAATAGCCAGAACTTTTGCCCCATGCGGCAAAATAGACATCACCAAATATTTTGGCTGATGTGCAACTGAGTGGGCGGTTTCGAATTTGGATTGGATATCGGAGTCCACAATTTTAAATTTTCGGATACGGATTGGATATGGGGTTTATGAAAAAATTTTGGATCCAATCCGATTGCAAAATTTCCGTATCCGTACACCACTGGAATCTACACACAGGCAAAAAAGATTTTGCGTTGTTCTTAGCTCAACCGATTGAATGTAAACTATTCTGCACTGGCCATCGCACGAAACCAACTTCCCAGACTGAAGTACACGATGCCCAGGTGCAAGATGTGATATCGAACCTGGTCTTTGGTCTTGATGATCGAGCAACAGCGATTTAAGGCGCACTTGCGACAACAGACAAAATTAATATTCACGTCGCGCGAATCCAACTTGAACACCTATTCTGAGCTAACAGGCACACAACACGTCAGGTTCAACAAATGCTTTGCAAGGAAAATTGGATTTTAATTGTTTTTTAGTGTTCGGATACGTAGTGAAGGGTGGGTGTGGAGCAATGAAGATCTGAAGGAAGATTACGAGATGCTTTGAAATATGGTAGGGTGTCCTTTAACACAGATGTTCTGAGGCATCTTTTGAACTTAGGTCTTTAATAAAGTCTCCTAAACATGGCCCACTGCAAGCATAACGCCGCAAGAAATGCTTAGGTTTGCAAAGAAATGACACAATTACTTGTTAAAGGCAGGGTCCCGGAGTCGGAGCCGGAGGTTTTTGGGTGGAGTCTGATTCCTAAGGTCACTAGCAGTCGGAGTCGGATTTTTTTATCCGACTCCGGAAGTCCAATTGAATCATTTTATACACAGCACTCCTAAGTTAGAAATCCTAACTCGTGGGTGTTGAAATGATACAATTTCTTTTGAAATTCTTAACAAAACAGAGAATTCTTGCTGTGCACCACGATTTACATTGATTGCTAGTTGCTACAAAATTGTTGACAGCCAACTTCATTCATGTTATGCTAATGGGCCAGAGTCGGGAGTCGGAAATTTTTGATAGGTCGGAGTCAGAGTCGGACATTTTACCTACGATTCCGCAAGGAACTTTATTCTTATGGGACGAGGGACCGCAAAGTCATCGAATCAAGCCTCTAATAACGCAACACATAAACAAAACAAAACAACGCTGGTCAAAGGTAAAAACCCACTGATTGAGTGACAAGCTGCCACATACCTTCATCATCTGAAGCATCTGACATGAAACCTTCGTTTACTGTTTCCGGAATGTTCAACTTCTTTTTCTCCTCTGTTACCTGATCACGCAAAAACGCAAAGATTATTATTGGAAGAAAACAGACGTTTCATGAAATGCCTGGACGTCCCCCCATACACGAAAATATACAGATCGATTGAACTATCACCTGGCCACACTATGCACACTAAGAAACGCAAGCTACAAACAACGCCTACGAAAGATCAATATCAACCAAACATTGACCGCCTACCGTTGTCGTTGTTTCAGTGGTTACAGTCTTCAACGTGTCGACCACAGTGACGTAGCCAAGGCGCTTGGCCAATGACAAAGCAGTGTTCCCACTCTGAAATAGGATCAAAATTGGTGAATCTAATTCGTGAATGCGAACTTACACACGCTTGGGTTGATTTTTAGTTAACAAATTATATCGTCTACCATTGCTTTTAAACAAACTTTATTTTTCATTTTTTGTACGCCTTTCGTGAAACAAGTGCTGAAAGACTTTACCGCTAACACTGAGAACTTTTCTTTTTTTGCATTCAATTTCAGCAGCAAACTGCTGGTCAAAATCGTTTCGGTGCAATATACTTTTTTGCTAAAATTTTATTTCTTTGTTACACAGACGCAGGCCAAATTTTTTTCAGGATCATATTAAGAAAATACATATTTCCATAACCATCCATTGCATACAAAGCATATTTATAGCAAATAAAACCTGCAACGAAAATTACCGCCACGTTTGACACATTTAAAAAGCAAAAAAGGGAAAACCTTCCATATTCTTATAAAGAAGTGAAAGATAGACGAAAACATTCGAAACACAGTTACAGTAATAAATTTGACACAAAACAGAAGCTGACTTACGTTGGTCAGGGAGTTGGGAGATGCGCCATGTTTCAGCAGCAGATCAACAACATGTGAGTGCCCTTGCTGGGACGCCTGATGCAACGGGGTGTAACCATTCTGTTCAAAACAAACGCGCAACTTGAGGTAGTAAGAAGCTCTTGCCGTGAAAGCAGTCGTCCTCACATGAAACAACAACACGCATCATCAAATCTTAAATTCACCCTGTGCAAAAATCTGCAGGAACTCAATCTGTATAGCTTAACAACTCAGAAAGGAGAAAACGTTAATCAAAGTTTTTATTCATACACAACAGATATATTTTTATAATTTAAATGTGCTCGTTACCCCAATACCCATCCCCTCACATCGCAGATGCCTTGACACAGATCGATAATTCAGCAGAAGTAGCAGTGGAACCGGAAAATGTAATTGCAACCAATCAATTTCAGATAAAATCTTACTGTTTGCAGTGCTGCTAAGAAACTTTGTAACGCCTTTGTCGAATGCCTTGCATGCGTATGTAGTGTAATCAATGTTATCTTTGCGGAAGAGCAGCTGATAACGCAGCACACACTTTATTCGCAACGGAAAGAGAATGCAGCAAGACAAACAATCTTACGGCTACATTCAGGCTTCGATTTTGGGAAATCCTCAATTTGTAGTTTCACAATACATAAAACATCACCATGGTGGCCAATGTCTACAACCCTACAACCAGTGCGACCCCACATGCACGCATGTTGTGTGCATTCAAGTGTAACAAAATCTTCTGTCGGGTCAGGCCGAACCCCTCTGCTGCCCCCTGACGCAATATCAACCCGTCCGTGGGCGCGAAATTCCATGAATAGCTCGGGAAACCTGACCTTGGCTGCTGGACTGCACGTTGCTCGCATCCGTTTACGACTTTGCACGATAGAAAAACTACACTAGCGACTGGGCGCGGTGTTGACGGAAGCAAAGTATCTTGACACGAATCGGTGTGACCGAAAGCAACCACCAGCTGCAACCAGTTTAGTTTGCAAAATTTACTGGACTGTTTGCGATCAAACGTCCGATTCTGGACTCTGGTCCAACTTTCCGTGACGTTTCAAAGACGAGCCTTTTAGTTGCTTATGGCAACCAGGGTCTCGCTTCTGCTTGTTCAGTGAAGCGTGACTGAGCGTTTCGTTTGATAACCACACATAAATACCGACTCTGTTTTGTTTTGAAACACCAGATATGCTTCTAGTGCCACAACAAACAGACGGTTTTGACAATTTAGAGCTTGTTTGCCCGAAACACAGCTTCTTCTCAACAAAAATATGTTGTTTTGAAAACACAACAGAATCCAGCCTAAGAAGCTGAAACTGCGGAGGGCACCAGGCGAACGAGTGCAGCGAAAAAGACATTCCAGAAGTCATAATAGCAACTCACTGTGCGGATTTTTTCAACGTTAAACACGTTTCAAGGCACTTCCACGAAATAATACGGATGAGGTCGGGAAAGAAAACTCGGTAAATTTGTACGAGTTGATACCGAGTATGTTTTGCAAGAAGATAAAAATTCTATACTGTTGATTACTGCTTCCAGAATTTTGTATGCAGCATCGACCCATTGATTTAAGTAAAATATTGCAAATTAACTCAAACAAACCTTCAAAATCAGGCCTGCACAACTCACAAAGCTCGAAGGGCCAAATTTTTAACATAAATTTGCTGAGGGCCGTAAAAATTTATTTCATTTCGTTGTAGAGATTTCGTTGTAGTATGGAAGCAGTTCTGGAATGACAATTACTTATTCGAGGTCGAGCTTCTGCAACATTTTCTACAATTGAGAAAGTTCTCGTGGGCCGTATATTGTGCAGGCCTGCTCTGAATGAAATATGCAAAAATAAATATGAGTCGAACGTTTTGCACAGTTAGGTACCTTAGTCTTGGCGTTGACCTTTGCCCCCAAGGACAAGAGATAATTGGCAACTTTGATGTTGCCATAGTGAGCAGCGACATGCAGTGGCGTGCAGCCTGACAAAACATTAACAGCTGTTAGTTTTTGCGCAAAACACTTGCCATGTTCAAAACGTGCCCTGCAGTGACGCACAGTTGTCATTCAAGACCAATTGTGACGTAACAGTAACCGCATGACCAGCCGAGACAGAAGCAGCACAAATCGGCACAGTGTGCTGGGACTCGATGATGTGCTGCACGCAACACACTTGTACAACACGAATAGGATTAGTGCGATGCTGGAAACAAGCAAATGTGAGGATGGCGCAGTGAGTGTGCAAAATTAAGCGAGCAAGGCCTTGGCCTTAATCTTTGCATGCTGGAAACGCTATCATGTAGGCCTACTGGAGAGGTTCCCAACTTGCTAGGGCGTCGCCAACTCATTCAGGTTTGATCCATTTGCATCTATGCAAGCTCTTCAGATTTTAATTTCATGTCGCCGCTTCGTCCTCGTGCGTAGTGGCATAGCCAGCCAAAAACTTTTTGGGGGGCCAAAAAAATTTAGGGGGGTCAAAATTTTTGTGCTAAGGCTAGCAATAGGATTTTGCTTGGGATATCGCTTCTCAAAACACAGAATGACGAGATATTCTAAAAATACGGCTACGCCTACGCTTGTGCGATGCTGGCTTTTCCGCTGTTACGGTAATAAAACAAAAAATATCGATCGAAGACAGACGTCAAAAGAGAAATGCGCTCAGCCGTTTCAAAGATAACATCGCATTTGGTGTCACAACAAGCAAGTTAATGAATCGCATTAAATACCAATCCGTGAATATATTTTATGCGGTGCGTCGTTTGATTTTATGCGTTGTATTAGTGCATCGGTAGATCATGCAAGACGATAAGCGCTTAAATTGTTACTGCATATTATGATGTCGTGACGAAAAGGGATTCGATTTCATCAATGAGTCACCTGATTTTGTGAGCGGGTCAACCAAAGAACTGTTGTCGTACAGGATTTTAGCCACAGCCAGCCTGTCTTCCTGAGCCGCCAGATGCATTGGACTCAGGCCGTGCTGAAAAAACACAAACGATTGAGTAAAATACGTGGTTCTACAAGAAATTTTGTGATTGTTCTTAGAGGAAAACTTTCGTGTTGACACATTCAATTTCGGCAACCTAGATAAACATATCTGTGACTAGAAATGAATAGAAAAGGACGTGTTCGAAAGACATTGATACAAACTTGCCGCGTCTATTTAAAATGAATATATTTTTACAAGACAACAATAGGCCTGCAACATGCTACATTTGTTCAAGCTTGAGCAGGCAGTTTCAAAACAATAACTTGCGAACTAATATCAAATCAACAATTACTGCTTTGAAAAAAACGTTTCAACCGCACTAAAATACTGGCAAAGTTTAGGGCGTTATGCCGACTACCGTTATGGAAAGTTTGTATCCGGTTTCATCCTAATTACTACGAACGGCGTTTAATATTTCCGATACTGTACAAAGAAAAAAAGCCAAAGTTTTAACAGCAAGTCTTTCTTCGCTAAATCAATTTAAATTCATCTTTACGGGTAAAAGGAACTTACTCATAACGCAAAAACATCCTTGCATCTGTCACAGCATGTGACCAACTCGACACTAATCATGGCTTCAGCAACTGATTGAAAACATAAGAAAACGGCAGTGCGTATGGAAAAAGGTTGCCTTTCCTTGTTAACTATTTGCCAGTGGCACAAACCTTTGAGTGGATAAAGTTATCTCAAATTGCGATTAGCTGATCGCACCTTGCAGTAAAACACGCTAATCAGCTCTACAGATAACTCAACAAGGAAGTTTCTTTTCACAAACATCCAGAAACAAAAGCCAGTCGTAAAAATAAAGACCTTGGCGTGTGCGTTGACGTTGGCATCTTTGGCAACCAAGACGCTGCACATGTCGGTGTGGCCTTCCTGTGAGGCCAGGTGCAGAGGCGTCACGTCCATCCGGGTCTTGCAGTTGGGTGAAGCCCCGTACTCGAGAAGCGTCAAAGCGATTTCCATCTGGTTCTTTTTGGCGGCAATATGCAGGGGGGTGTAGCCGTTCTACGCAGGGATGAAAACAACAATAGAATGACCTACGCCATTCACAAAACCAAGTGATAGCCTGATGTGTTCTTTTCAAGCATTTTAGGCCATGTGCGAACACAGCACAAGATAATCTTATATACTGATTGAACAGCAGCCTACTTTTATCAGCCACAATCAATATCGACCTGCTTGTTTTCACTAACGAACTCGATTGGCGTCAGAGGCTCTGATAGTTCACAACCAAACTTCTGTTGCGCATTTAAACCATGGCTCGAGTCCGACATGGCGGCATCGCCGTGCTTCAGATCTCACACAGCGTAGCGATGAATAAAGGTGCGCAACGCGTGAATCCTCTCAAGCACCTCTTCCACTGTGTTTGTCGACCACGAAGGTGGACACCAAGCATCAGCGCATCGGTGCATCTTGACAATTAGCAACAAGCAAGCTTTCTTATATCAAGTTATTTCGATAGACTAAGTACGCACACCACGTTACGAAGAGTCTTAAGCTGGTGCAGGCGATCTCAGCAAATGATGATAGGTTATGGATCTGACAAAAAATACTCACTTTGCCTGAAGCGTGGGGGGAAGCCCCGTTTTTGAGAAGCAACAACGCAACTTGTTGATTGTCGTAGTGCGCCGCCACGTGGAGAGGAGTTAGTCCGTTCTGAAGAAATAAACATGTCTGTCCCGATTGAAAATACGAGATGCATTAACGGTCACGTTTGCATAATAGATTAGTCTAGAGTCTAGACAACACATTGATGAGTTAAAATAACCTTCCTAATGCACATGGCGTCATGGCAGCACAATGATTCACGGGTTGCTGTGCGAAGTGAGTGGAAGTGAAGCATCTCTAAAAGCCAGAAAACATCATCACGTCACAAAAGAGCCAGCTCAGTAGCCATGCTGCAACTGTCGATTATCAAACGCTGCCTTCCATTCTTCAGTTTGTGTCGCATGTCAGCGGCAATTTTAGCGACACCGTTAACTTAATACCTGGCAACATGTAGGTAGACAGTTTACAAGCTAAGTAAGTCTGGAGTTAGTTTCAAGAAAACTGAAAGCTTGCGCTCAAGCTGAATGTATGTGCGATGTTATTTTTCATTAATCAGCAAGCTTAACCGTCACACATGCTTGAAAATCTACTTAAATATAGCTATGTTCCTTACGTTTCCAGAAGAATCTGGTGACGATTGACGTTTTAGTAACAGGTTGGCAACTTCCAACCTTCCATATTTTGAAGCAAGATGAAGAGGAGTAAACCCTTTCTGCAAGCAACGAATAGAAATGCTCAATTTCCCAATCCAGTGTTTTCAAAAAACCCCGCAGAAGCAGTTAAAACAATTTTCGCTTTTGCACTGAAGAACGTAGGTTACTACATAAGTAGCATCCATGCACAACTTACTTTGGTGGATAACGAAACCGACGCTTTGTTGTCTAACAATGCCTCGCATACGTCCACGTGACCCTCGCGCGCAGCCACGTGCAGTGGAGTGTAACCATCGGCCATCGTTTCGTCCACAACAGAACCGTGCTGTTGAAAGAGTCACAGTTCGCTACTTATATTGTGCTCGTTTTGTTTAAAATGATACTGACAGAAGTACAGCGTTCATGGTTCTGATAGATCTCTCTGTTTCCAAATGTTCGTAACTTTCCGACCATTCGTAACGAAAAAGCATTTTATTGAGAAGAAATCATTTTTAACATTTCGCACTTTGGAATGACAAGTTCATTGTCATCTGAACGTGAACTTCGCCAGATGCCCTAATGAGTCGCATGAATGATTTGGCAAGCTAACTTTATTGAGGATTTCGCAAAATCACTCTCAATTACGTCAGAGTCAAATCACCAGAGAGTCGTGCAATCCCTGGGTCAGTGTTTTTCAACCTCTCTGCTGGAGCGGGACCTTCTGTAAACGTTTGTATTGCTCAAGGAAACCTGGATGATGATCCAAGAGTCTTTTCTGTTTATTCTATAATCCATAATAACTTTCAGTTCCGAGCTGGGTACAGCAGGTCATTTGCTCCATTTCTACGTTCACGTGACTGTCACAATAGCGAAGTCAGCAGCAATGTTGGAAACGGATGCTGTTACTGTCTGAATGACGAAATCCCCTGTGTGTCACTCGAGACCCTGAAGTTGGTTTAAACACTCCCTGGAAGTTCAAATCACATCTGTCGAACAGTAATCGACATTTGAAGCTTCAAGCAACCATCACCGCAGCTGCTTTCACACAAACACAGAAGGGTCGAAAGGAAGCCAAACAGTGATCAAGTGATGGGAGTTTTGTGAAAAAACATGCATTTCTCGATGGAGTGTTTTTTTGGTCATTTCTCGATGGAGTATTTTTTTGGTCTTAAACTTTAATTGCAGCTGCAAGAATCTCATTTTTACATTTTAGTTACTGGTTTCTCTGCAAAATTGGCAACGTTATTCGCTACATTCATTCAGGTAAATAAGTTATTAAACATTTCTTGGTTTTTAAATCATTAGCAAAGTTTGAGACTTCAAGCAATCGCTCAAAACAATGCAAACTCATCTACGAAGCTGGTGTGTGACTTGGAAATGGAAATTTATGGCAAAAGTATCGTGAATAATTTTACTAGCGTTGCAGCAAATTAAGTTGAGGCTACTTTTCAAATTTCAAAACACCGTTAACTCATGACTTAGTTAAGCAAGGATACTAAACTGGAAAAACATCAAAAAATGAACCAAATACTCACATATGGCGTAAGCAATTTTTCACCTTTTTAAACCCCTTCCCCATCTGTAGACAACCGTAAGCACAAAGCAACCCCTCCGTAATTACGCTGGCATTCGTTCACCACCCAAATAAGTTGTCTCCTGCTACATTTGCTGGTTTCTGGGACAAGACTCGGACAAAATTAATTTGAAAACGATGAAGCCCTAAACAGCAGCGCATTCAGTGGTTATTTCGCCTCTCACTTGAGGACTTCAAATCTGATCACACCTTTGAAGCAAAACGTCAACCTTATAGATCTGTGTTGAACCATTGTGCTGTGATAATACCCGGTCACAAACAAAATCAACCCGGCCAAACGGTCAGGGAAAATTGTGTGATCATCTCTGCAAACCCTCACCACGTATACACCGTAAGCAGTTCAAACCCCACCCGCCCTATCTTGTGCTTACGTAATACGTTTACGCTCCCTTAAAGTGATTCACATAAAGCGAAAGTCCCAGATACGTTCACACCAGTTAAGTTGCTGTTTTCCCAAGACACGAAATTGTAGAATCCCGAAGATAAACTTTTAAGAGACGGGAAATTTATGCTTTCACTTACAGTACACACAAGGGTCTATGCACGTTTTTCTCCACGCATACTTGAAAACATAATCCTAGTATTGTTTTGCTTCACTTTGGTCTTTTACAGGTATTTTTGTCCTCTTAAGTTTGTCGAAGGTTGCCTCAGCACACGGGTTCTTAATGCGGGGTCCGTGAAGGTGATCAAGGGGTCATGAATGTGACTTAAAGGGTTAATAAGCTTTTCTCTAACATTTACAAAGGGTTAGCACGCTGCGCAGACATTTCGATTACTACTACGATGATTAACATCTAATTTCAAATATTTATTGCAAGGTTTCTTCTTGAATAGTCCGTAACCTTTATTATGATGAACTAGGGGTCCGTGACCAACAGATGTTCAAGAAAAGCTGTCTTAGCAGTTTCATCTGCAGGGTGAACACGACGATCGGCCACAGTTCCAACGCTTGTAACGTCAGAATAACCCGCTAGCTACCTCTGGTGGATGTCAGGAAGGTTTGTACTGGTGTTCCCGATATTTCCAATCTTGCGAGAAATTGTGCATAGGACAGTGGATAGGCTATGTAAAATAGACGCAGTATGGACAGGGTTATTGTCTCCTGGTAAATGTTTGTTTACAGTTGTAGAATACTTGGCATTGTAATAACGTCTCGCATTCAACAGCAGATGATACTAGGCAGCCTTGGGTAACTAGTATTGTCTCAGCGTTTTCAAAGTAGATTTAAAATCAGAGCTGTTAAGGTTTCCGAAATTAGATTAGAATTCCGAATTCGCGAAAACCAGAAATTAAACTAAACTCAGAACCGGAATTGCATTGCATCAAATCAAGTTTAATTCATGACAAATCGCAATTCATTTGCATAATTATGAGAATAACAAAGATTTGTAGGTCAAGATTGTTGCGTTTTGCAGTGTACAATCATCCTGCGTGCTTCGAAATCGTTGCCTTGGAGCCGATGTTGCTGTAGAACGTTGGTAGTACGTGCTAGCTACTGTTGGTCACAATGCCTACTATGACTGAATGGCTGGTTTAAAGTGATGTGTGTGATTGTAGCATTGTACTTCCATCTTTTCATTGCGCTTTCCTTGCGCGAGATGCATTCTTGTATCACTCGTTGAATAACGTTTTTGCACAAAGTAACATTTTTAGTAAAACCGGAAATCAGAAGTGAAATTAGAGTACAGAAGTTTTTCACAAATGCGAACAGCGTTTCTTAAACATTTGCGGCTCAGTGAACCCAAGCATAGCCTGCACAACTCAGAAAGCTCGAAGGACCAAGTTCACAAACATAAATTCGACGCGGGTCACAAAATCTATTCCATTTTGTTGTAGTTTGAAAGAAATTCTGGAACGATAATTAATTACATATCCGACGTCGGGCTGTTGCAACATTTTCTGCAATTGCAAAAGTTTTTACGGGTCGCATGTGGCCCGCGGGCCGTATGTTGTGCAGGACTGCCCCAGTGCATCCTAATAAAAGTTACGGACCCCTCAAGAAGAAACGTTGCAATAAATTTTTGAAATAAGTTCTGAATCATAACTGTAGTAAACAAAATGTCGGCAAAGCCTATTAAACCTTTCGAAATGTCATAGCAAAGTCTTTAGCATTTAAATGACATTCATAGACCCCTTAAATCACCTTTGTGGACCCCTCGGGGGTTCAGGGGTGCCAGGTTAAGAACCCCTGGATTGCAATTAGTGGCATTTCGCTATCTTTAGTCCAGTCAGATTATAATTGTCCAGTTGCCTAAGTGTGCTATTTGGTCACACACGTGAACTTTTTAGCAACTTTCTTAATAAAAAATAACGTCGGTTCCGACTGGATTTGGACGGAGTTTCCACAACTTCGACATCATCGCTCTTAACCGTTTTTCCTAGATGCACAATACCACAGATATTAGTAAACCACAACTTTACGAACTGCTTGAGTCCAACAGTGGCAGGGCAACCAAGGCCGAAGAAATATGAGGGGTTAATTCAAAATTGACTTAAAATTCAAATCATAAGAGTGTTTTTTTTTCAATTTCGAAATCTTTGCCTTACTCTGTAAATTTTTAACGTGTTCGTTAGTTTTCGATCCAAATACTAACTGGTTCAATCGTGTATAAGACACCGCTCAATTACTTCATGAGATTTTACGCAGTAACCATTGCTCAGTATAAACAATTGAGTTTCAACCATTCTGCGCTTGGGTTGCTTCGCTTTTCTTAAATTTTTTTAAATAATTTTTTCCTTTCAGCGTTGAAGGGCTACAACAGTATTGTATATCCAAAATCAATAACCGCACCAAGACTAGATTCCAAAGACTACATATATTGAACTTTTGCTTTTGGAAGATAATTACCATGCACTTATAATTAAAGTTTGATTGTGCTGTTATGGTTACTATAACAACACACCAAAATTTGTTTTAACAAGAAGAACGTGGAATTAGCTCAGCGTTAATGTGTCCGCCTCTCAATTGGAAGGTTGTGTGTTCGATGCACGGCCACTGAGTGAACTGCCGTAGCACTCCTTGGGTAAGCGTGTTCACCCAAAATCGCCCCGGCAGGGGGCAAATTTTTTTGGCATCGGCCTGCCGCTAACTGCCGTCACCAAAAATTCGAATTAAAAAAAACGTGGAATTTCGCTGGCAGTGGCGTTATTCAATTAGGCAAACCGGATTGTAAGCAACGAAGTGTTACCAGCAGGCCTGCAACCGCACTATGTATTTCACTGACGTTAAAAAGTGTTGGAAAAGCCGTACAGCGTTTTGGAAGGTCAGCAGGGAGGAGGTTTGATAGTGAGGGTAACTGCAGTTAGTGTTACAAGGAATAGCGGTTGCTTGTCCAATTACTGGAAAATCTCTATTGCTCGGGACCTTTATAAACTTTCCTCCCCGTGATCGCAGGAAAACCTCGTCCAGTGAGTAGCAGACTGTGTGAAGATCGTTCACAAGCACTACTACACTTGGACTCACTGCATTTACAGTAGCATCCAAAAATGGATCGACTCGAGTGTGTGATTTGTTTCAATTTAAACTGTGCCTCTCGGAATATCAAAATACACAAGGCAAGGCGTTTCACTGCATCATACACAGACACAAACTTGTTGACGCAACGACGCCCTTCGATTTGAATTTCTTCCGGAAAATGTGAATTCGCCCGTTTCGTATTTGCGCAGCGCGCTTTGCACGAAACACTGTCAAACCCACGGGTCAATATACACCCGGTAAAGCATGGGGTTGGGGAGTCGGAGGTAAAATGTTCGACCTTTCTAAAATTTCCGACTCCGAGACCGACTCCTTTTGCATAACGTGAATGACGCTATCTACAATTTTATAGCAACTAGCAATGAATGCAAATCGTGGTGCACAGCAAGAATTCTCTGTTTTAATAAACGTTTCGAAAGAAATATCATTTTAACAGGAATTCCCAACTTAGGAGTGTGTTGCAAAAAATGATTCAATTGGATTTCCGGAGTTGCAGTCGGCCAAAAAAATCTGACTCCGATCCGATTCCTGGTGTTGTAAGGAATCCGACTCCCCAACCCTTGTTGAAACATGGGATCGCGTTACATATGTTTGTTCGTTGGTGGAAGTCAACAGGTTGTTAATCACGTTCTTCCCCACCTGTATCAGTGACTTCAAGATCGAAAGCTTGTTCAAGCGAGCCGCTAGATGGAGACAGGTCTGCGAATCCTGTAAACATAGCGCGAAAGCAACATGAAGCAGACGAAATGAAATGATCCAGATGTTCCTAGCTGATGTGCTATATTTACGCTTACCTCGATGTAGATGCCTTCCCATTCCTTTGCAAGCATGCATGCACATAACAAAGAAAAACTATATTTTTAAGAGTACTTGATTCAAGGTTAAAAGCGCGTTTTCTCTATTAACGAGCCACACCACACCGTGGGTTTATGAGGGGAGGCTGGAGGGTGTGAGGGGGAGGCTGGAGGGTGTGAGGGGGAGGCTGGAGGGTATGAGGGGGAGGCTGGAGGGTGTGAGGGGGGTCTGGGTGTCTTCAATTAACGGCAATCGCTGTTTCACCTAAAACAGCAGACAGCCGACGAAGCAAACCATTGACAATACCAGCTCGTCGTCAGTCAACAGTCAGCATCTCTCCGTTTCATGAATAATGTGAAAAGGTGTTTTTGAGTGATGCAAACCAGGGCGTTATCTGGGGCAGAACACAACAAAACTATTTATAGTCCATGTCGAACAGTGTTTCGCGGAACAGTATCAAGACATGATAAATGGGATCGGTGACCTGAATCTCATCCTCCATTAAACCCAGCTATGGTGAATCGGCAGTGAATTTACAACAAAACAATGCGAAGCTACAGACAATTAAGCAAACAAAGACTTGGGATTCTTACAGACACCAATTATTGTTTTTCAACAGGTTAGGTATGATTTAGAAAATTATTACTGCAAAATCACAGCCATGAGTTTGTACATGATTTCCACTTAGATTTCAATTAGAACACGTACTGCAAGGCCACCTTAAGAAACACTCCCCCAATTGTTTCCTTTCATCGAGTTACGGGTAAACTTTGTTTGGGTTTTTAGCGAAGCGAGTGATGCCTTTGCTGGTGAATTTCCTTCATTGTTTGCAAAGTGGTATTTTTAATAAGATTTTTTCAGCTGGGCATGATTTTCTTAACTGATTGAAGAGACATTTAACAAAAAATTGAATGAGATTTTAAATGTATGTCGACGTATTAACGTAAAAGTGAAACAGAGGCTTTTGATGCAAATTGATGATTGCGCAGATGGGACAGAAACATTATGGTGGAGATGTCAAAAAAGACAATTTTATGTAAAAGCACAACCGCAGGGTCATGAAGAACAATTAGTTTGAAAGGAAACCTTAAGTGACAAGCAACAAATACATGTAGGAACAGCGGTTTATTAATACGAAGAAAAAAACGTAGACACAAATTGGTTCCGCACGACTGCACGCGAAACACGTGACGCAAAACTGAGGAACGTTTCCGCGCCGGTGACGTATGCCAGGGTGGATGACGTCACCCTGCATCGATGGATAGCTGTTGGAACGTTCCCGGAATGCATCGATTCATGGAATCCAGAACATTAAAATAGACCAAACCAAGCTCAGGACATTTAAAGAAAACTTATGTTGCATATCAGACCTGAAAAGTTCGTGGTTTTGAACTTCAATCAGGGCAGCGATCCATCGCACGTGGCAACATTCCTAAATTTTCAATTATCTAAGCTCGAAAATATTGAAATCGAAATGTATTTAATTTGGTTGCACCAGTCTAGAAAAACGCAAAGTGCGTGTCGAGGTCAAAAAGGTCAAGTTTAAAACCGGCGCGGGAACGTTCCGAAGTTTTCACAACGATGCAAGGAGACATAAACAAACGAGCATGCTATTTCACAAATGATGAATGCTGCAACCACATGAAGCGAAGTGAAAGGAAACGAAAGCAGATAGTGGTGCAAAAAAAAGTTTTGTTCAAATTGAGTTCTGTTAAAAAAATGCAGACTTGTCGAAGAAAAACTGTATTGGAAAACGCACACAAGAAAAGGTGCCAAAAACTAGGTGATTTTCACGATAACCAGCCGTTCTCTATTTGTCCTTTATCTAACCAGCGTCACCCCAGACAGGTACCAAACTATGTATCTAGACTTGCGAAGCAATCAATTGAATTAACGTAATATTTCGCAGGAGGAAATGGTAACATTAATAGGGCGTTGACATTAGCACCACAACCTAAAATTTACAACTTTCATAAACTGCGGAAAAAAATCTGGAGCTGAAATCAGCTCTGAAATAGGTTTCATGGGCAGAACAGAGCAGTTGTACTGTTGTCTGCCGCGGTAAGAAAATAGAAATATCTAGTTTTGTGCGATGGCTCAGAAATCGGAAGTGGTAGCTACAGGCAACAATGAAGCGCTAAACGTTTGCTGACTTTAAAGCGAAGGAAGCAAGCTAGTTTTCACATAACATCTCCCTAAGGGTGAAAGCAAGTTCACGGCTAATGACGCTTGAGAAACTCAATAACTGCTTTTGGGTAAAGAAAACTAATTTTTCTACTATGCCCGTGTTTACTACAAAATCGTGATGACTAAAAACTGGCTTGAAAAACAATAAAGTATTTTAACACTGCACAAGTCTACATCTCAGAGGCAAAATGGAAGCGGGTTGCTGGAGTAGAAACAATTAAAAGTTGTTTTTTCCTCAGGCATTTAAGCACCACTGGCACTGCATAAACACAGCATCAAGCAAGCATATAGGTAGATGATATCAACATGGCCGCGAAAAAAGGTTAGAAACAGAAGACTTGGTTGCCAAGAAACAGCCAAAGACCTGTGTGAAACAACTTTCTGTCATTGTTACGACACAGAGTAGAGCGGCGAATATCCGCGAGTCGTTTACAGTACGTGGCAAATGACAACATAACGGAAATTTTGTTTGGGGGGGCTGATTGCAATTTGTCAAAAAGGACAATTTAGCAATGCGTATCAAAAATTGCTCGCAACCGGTTTGGCCGCTTCGAAAGCGCTGTTTTGCGTTCCTCAGTGATGCGTGACGAGCGACGCAATGTTGCATGACACACTCAGTCATGCGTAACCGCTTCGGGGCACCTGTTTTCGCGCGTCAGGCTCGGCGCCGCGGAGCAGAAGGAAGTCGACAACTTCCTGCTTCCCGTTCCTTGTTGCCATGTGCAGAGCCGTTTCGCCTCGCTGCGCAAAGGAGAACGTAACAACGGTCATTGTAATGCGTAGATGGGCACGGTTATGAGCAAATAAGTGATCAATATTGCAAAGCGGCGACAACAAATTCCGACAACGCCCGACCAAGGTCTTTGCGAGGAACCAGCTGTCGTGGGATACATGATAAGTTATTGATAACAGTGTTCCGATTGAGACATTAATGGACAGAAAGAAACTTGTGCATTGAGGAACGTTTCAGCGAGTACCGTCGCCAGAAAGTCTTCAACAGGGGGGCTTTACGTTTGTGTGGGGGTCTGACATTCGAAAATTTGACAAAAACTCCACTGATTTACAGTGTTTCATATTTCAATTTGGGGGGACTTGCAGCTTTGTTTGGAGGGTCAAGGCCACCAAAGCTCCCCTGTGGCGACGGGACTGTTTTACGCCCACTGACGCCAAAACCCGAGCGCTTTCCCAATAGAACAAACAAGCCAAAAATGGAAAAACGAACACGTAAAAATGGAAAAACGAACACGCAGAGAGGGAATCATTCCGATTCCCGAATTTACTTCTTGGTCTGAAAAAGCAGCGGCGCGACCAGAAACGTTGCCACAGCCTTGAGGTTTAACACGCACTTGCAGCCAAGGTTATAGCTTATGCTAAATATATAGAGAACATTGCGCAACTTTGCCGCAAAAAAAGAAGCAATAGTGATTTTGAGATGGTAGCAACAACTCAGACAGGGTAAAAAGGCCTGAATGCATCTACTTTAAGATTGAAGTACCGACAACATGCACAAAAAAGTCAATTGTTGCACTGGTTTCGATGACGCCTGCAGCCATGCAAAATTTTACAGTAAATTTCATGGCAAGAAAAAGTATTTAGAAAAGTATGATTTGAATGTAACAACCATTCAAATATCAAGTCAACCAAAAATGCGTGTGTGTTTCTGGAAAACGAGATATTTATAAATCCTGTATTCACTCAAACGTTACTGCAAATTGCCTGAAGACCAACAAATACCCACCACGTTGAGGGTGTTTATCTTCGCATTTCGACCAAGCAGAAGCTCAACAATTCCCAGGTGACCCATGAAACAAGCAATGTGGAGAGGCGTGAGGCCAGACTGTGAAAGCAAACAAAGGAAACGCTTTCTACGCTGGTTGGAAGCACCAACAAGGTCGTATCTACACAGAGTGAATCACGGGAGACTGTACCACCGGATCCACCTCCAAAAAGCGTTTACTTACATTAGTTTACACCCCCCAAGTCAGACGTAAGCAATCCTATTTTTGAGTGCTTGCACAAAATTTTATCCTATCACAGTCTACGTAGAACACTTGAACAAAAAATATGTAGCAAGCGGAAGTGCATGCCAACTGTCATTAAACCTTGTTCTAATTTGCTAAGAAAGTAAACGTTCGTTCTAAAGTCCATTTCCAGTTAATATAACCGAGTCCTCATATTTCAAGCCAGAAAAATTTATATGATGAAAGCAAGAAGACCTCATCAACCGAAGAAAACTAACACATATCATACCTCTTTCGACGGGGTTAATGTTTTGGATATTTTTATTTGCGTAAGCATTCGCTATTAACCATTTTGAAATAAACCGTTTTTGGTGCTTCTATTGTTTCTGCAAGAAGCAACACAGCTACGACAAAAGCTGCAGTGTCACTAATAATTTTGAATAACAACAATTAGAGTGTTGAAAGGAAGTGTTGCAAACACTGTTGCAGGGTTTTATTAGGACTGACAGTGTATGTCACGTTGTTTCAAAAATGAATTGTAATTTGATATTCATAGGTTTGAACAAAAAAATACATGTGTGTTCTATTAAGCAGGGAGTCCAAAATTTCTAAAATTTAAACAACACCAAGCAATTCGCCAGCTTCGCGAAACAAAGAAAAAGGTAGAAGCGTCCTTTGTTGACAAAAAAACAGATCTGCAAGCAATGCAGCAACCGAATATACTCCTATTGATGAAAACGCCGGGACGGTTCAACATAACATGCGCGGCAAGTAACTTCGAAATATATCTGATCGACCTTTCCGGGAAAACTGCCATGGTCATGATCCACAGCTGCCTGCACATACTGTAGCATGTTAAGGATCGCAAGCGATAGAATACGTTCGCTCCCACAACTTTAAATAATTTAAACGGCAGGCGCTCGTCTACGTCAAGCAATACTAAATAAATAATGAAGCAGATAGAGAAAACAAGTCTGCTGGTGCAGGACGAACGCGTTCAACATGGTTCTCTGCATGAAGCTGAATGAAGGGTAACTTGTAAAGACCAACCTAATTTTTACGGTGCAAAGTTGTAAACCGCTATGTCTCGCAATTTTCAATGTTGCAATGAAAAATGAAACATAAATACAAGCTCGATATGAGACAACACTAAGCTTTCCACAAGAAAAAGTTTTATACGCCTGATCTTCAACTTTTTTTAATCGTCATGGGTAAAACTATACTTTAATCTCCGAACCGCCTGCTCTTCTGCTGTTTTAAAGATCATTCTGAACTCTTTTTCGTGAGAACTTTCAGATCACATAATAAACGATGCCAAGACATTTTGATAACGCCTGACTTGCAGAAAACTGCAACGAAGACAAGTTTTTTCGAAGCCGATTTGCCAATAAATTGATCTCCGTGACAAGAAATAAAACTTTAAGTGACTGCTGCAAAGTTTCCTACGCCAGGAAGTCACAGTTCCTTAAGTCTAACGTCAGCCGTTTGCATTTCTATTTAAGCTCTGCGGCCATATCAACTTAACTGCCGTTGGATCCGGGTCAAGCTCCTAATAAAACATGACGACACCGAAGCACTCTGTCGTCCAACCGGGCAGCTTTGGTTTTGAAAAAAACACAAGCTACAAACATCCTTCTGCCCATGAGCATGCATCTATGATAGCATCTGCACTGACCTCCGTGACAGCCTCTATATTAGCGTCATAATCCAGCAGTAGTTCGACAAGTTTTTCGCGTTCCTTCTTGCACGCAACATGCAGAGGAGTGAAGCCGTTCTGAAATACAGAGAGAGTTAATTTGAAGAATATCAGTCGAATTCAGGTTGAACGACAAATGTTTACGAAAGCGGTGAACTTCATCACAACCCATAGAAACTTAGTTACATGTAAATTCATACGCAACAGCTAAAGTTAAGCACGTTTTGAGTGTTCTTTCTCTTTTCCATCGGATGCACTTGGCCAAAGAAAACAGAATTATGCGCTATACATTACTTTTAGGTTTTTACAGTCGATCTTGCGAACAAATATTTAAAATTCTTTGGCTTAGGTCTGCTTCTAATAATAAGAAAATATTTTCCGCAACCACTGAAACGTACCAGGGCTTTGCGGTCGACTTGAGCCTTGTGCTTCAAAAGAAGAGTGGCCACGTCCACGTGACCGCAGTGGGCAGCAATGTGCAGCGCTGTGAGTTCATCCTGAAAGAAGAAATGTTAAAAAGTTGATGTAATGATCAGACAAAACAGATGTGCTCAACTGTCCAATGCATTGTTGGAACCAGTGGCGTAACTTAAGATTAGAACCACGGGGAAAACATACCGGAAGGGGTCGCAATGACCACCGTAGGGGTTCACTGGCCAACACGCAGAAAAAGATGGAGAAATGATGGTAAATCTTGATGTGGATGGCTGTTATAAAACCCGAAATCACCGGAAAATGTCCAAAAAGCGCAAAATAGCAACAACCTACTAAAAACCAAAAGAATACTAAATAACCGAAATATAAGCTAAGTGGGTCCCCGGTTTTTACATTTACCTTGCCAGGTAAGACGGTTCACACCCTTGCCCTCTCGTCAACTACGCCACTGTTTAGAACCAGATTGAACGAGGTTTGCTTTAAGTGCTTGCAGTGTGGATCAATAACGCAGAATATCTACGCCCAAAACTATTGTGGCAGAAAATGGTCAAGAATTGTTTTAGGAATTGAAAAATTGCTGAGCGAAGAATGACTACACTCAAAGCGCTCGGGCGTTTATGATTATTATGTTGTTTCCAGAAACCAAGATCAATGTTCTCAAAACATACTTAACATACCTTTGACAAACACAGAGATAATAAGGTATAACTACTGCAAAAGATAAGAGCTTATGGTATTGAATTCCTGACGTGCTTGCCACAGGAAAAATTGTAACGGTGTTCAAAACGAATATGCATCAGCAAAACTCACCGAGCTGACTTCATCCAAAGCAAAATTCTTCTCAAGCAGCAGTTCCACCACGTCGTCATGACCAGCTTGTGCCGCCATGTGCAATGCAGTCAAACCATTCTGCAAACAGTTACGATTCAAACAAGAAAAGTTGCTTCACATCGATTCAAGCTATTTTTATCTGCGCACAGTTTGAAAAATGAATTGATCGTAGTTGCCAAGGAAGTTAGGATTTCAATCTGGAATGAAAGCGAAGGGGTAGATGGTGGCACCAAAGTGTTTTAATCAAAACTGAAAGTCATGTGTAAAGTGTCAAGAATCTAAACTGTCATTTCGACAACATGACTAAGCTTTACATACGCCAGTTGCAAGCCGTCATTGTGGTTCAAACCTTCCTACAAGAGAGGTCAAGGTCGAAACGAGATTGCAGACAGCGGTTACCATGAGCTGCAGCCACGCCAAGCAATTCTTAACTAGACATAAAAGTCGAGCAACTACTGTGGTCGCATTTTACATTAAGTCAGGGTTTCCCAAATCTGTTTTTTTCTCGGACCCTGATCTTACAATGTGTTAAGTTTTCCGCTCAACCAGCGAAACAATGGAATACAAAATTCAGGAATGAAATTCAGGAAAAATTCAACATATCGCGAACATTCCCGACTAAGGATAAGTCATTTGATTAATTATTACGTCACAGACGCGGAATGCGAGAATCATTGTAAACAACGTTTCAACTGCGAACTTTAAGATGGAAACAAGAACTAGTTGCGATCGCAACAGCTTACGTATTCATTACAATCACGAATCTACTTGAGTGAGTGCGCATTCTGTTGTAGAAGTTCAACGTTTTCTGCATCGTCACGGAACCCCTGGGTAGTTGCCCGGACCCCAGTTTAGGGTACCAGCGATAAGCTACAAACAGTCAGTGTTAGCGTTTGTCGGCACCAATCCACACTGCAGAATTTTCAGATAAGGCGAAAGACAATTGTGCAAACAGAATAACGTCTCAATCCCCGAGAATGGGAAGATGTGTTTGTCTGATTGACTAAAACCAAACCTGCCGTTAGCACACATGTGAGCGAAATCTTCTTCAAGATCAGTCACATGTTTATCGCAGTATTTTGTAAGTGTATGTTCCCGACCCGAGAATTGCTACCCGCTAATCCAACTCCGAGGCCAATGGTGGTGGCCAGCAGCACCAGTCAAACTATCTACCATTTCTCCTCACCTTGGTACGTGCATGTTTTGGGGTGTTTTCACAATCAAGGAACAACTTCACCACCGGTACATGGCCAGACCTGGCCGCACAGTGCAACGGAATGAGACCTTCGCGCGTGCTGGCCTCGGGCCGGGCGTTGCGGTCCAGCAGCAGGGCGCACATCCGGGTATTTCCTCTCTTGGCAGCCACGTGCAATGGAGTGATGTTATTCTGAGACATAAATGTGTTGACCACCCGAGCGGTATCAAATTCGAGCACAATGGTATCAAATACCCGCGATTTTCCGAGTTGAAATATTTATTTCGTGTGTTTAAAATCAAAGATGAAATTAAAAGGTTTCGTTTATTGTCAAAGACATTTCACATAAACAAATTCTCTCAAATATAAAAGCAAGTAATTCCACGGTTTCTTGGCTGAAGTGATGCAAAATAACTACTCTTTTGGGCTCACACTACTTTATAATTAAGCAAGATGGAAAAAGTGAGAAAGTTCACGACATATAAATATCGTCTGGAATTAACAAAAAAGTTAATAGATTACCACATGTGTGCTACACAGGAAGCATATGATGCAACGGGAAAACTACGAGTATGTTGACAGGAACAGAACAAAGCGAGGCAGCTGAATGCAAACAGGGCAGATGTTGTGGAACTGAATCGTATCCGCTTCTGGCTTTGAGCGCAGCCTGATATATGATTGGATCATATTCTTGCAATGCGAGCAGAACGCAAGAAACGCTCTGCTGAAAGTTTCATGAGCACTTGTCTCACCCTGGCCTTGAAATCCACGGAAGCGCCGCGATTCAACAGCAAGGTGGCCACGTTCACGTTTCCGTAGTGAGCCGCGATGTGGAGGGCTGTGAAACCACTCTGGGGACAAAAAAGGAATCTTATGGAGGCGTCGGGGGTGAACGTGTGGTTGAACGTAGAGGATACATGCAACGAGGTAAAAAATCACGAACACACTTCTCTGCAAATCATTGCAACGCAATCTTGGAAGCATGTAGTTATAAATGGACAGCAAACCAAAACATGCAATGAAATGGAAACACGATGAATGTTTTCCCAAGAGATGACAAAATTGATACCATTTCTGATCAAGCAATTTAAGTTATCATTGGCCAATGAGTCCCACGTATGAATAGTATTCGGGAGGGGTGTATTGTGTTTTGCAACAGTAATTAAACTCCAAGGTTAGTGTCATGTACGTAGATGGTAGGATCGGTGTGGCTTTAAAGGTTCAGCACAGCACTAATGGCAAGATGTACATAAAACAACCAAACTCAGTGAATTTAATCAACCGCAATTCATTTTTCAAACAATTACAGAACTGTTGTAGTCACAACAGCCAATGCCGTGCGATTCTATTTCACATCAGTTCGAGAACAACTACACCGCATATCGTCTTCGAGCATCAGAAACAGCTGTTTAGGGAATTCAATCCACGGCTCGTAATTCACAGTTAATCAAATTGCTTTTTTTCTAAAAAAAATCAAATTGTTGTTTTTTTCTTATTTTCTAAAAAGATTTGAGATCGCAGGGACGCGTTTGCAAAAGCTGGCAAAAATTTTAGCTCATGCTCGAGCTGAGAGGCAGTGTCCTTTGGTTTTGCAAAATTACACACGAAAGATATAAAAGTTTCGGCTGAAATAAAAGTTTCGACTGAACTACATGAAGTTCTGTGACGACAAGACTTGCTTTGCACTACATTGCAACATCAAACCGGTCAGGTCGGACTGCGATGTTTTTGAAAAAAAGATCCAATATTGTGCTTTCCGACCCTGAGCGAAGCTCATTACCAGCTCTGATTAATATCAAGGACTGATTAGTAACTTATTTATAGCTCATCATCGCATTAGTCCCCGCACACGTTTTTAGCTTATGCAGCACTCTCTGGTAACGATGTGCTTGTTTAAATGTTTCTGTTTCTCGTTTCCGATTTGTTGATGACCAATTATACGCATAGCGCTGAAAGCAGCAATGGATAAACGTTCCACGGAGCAAAAATGTCATAGTAGTCTAGATAGCTCAAAGTTCTTTTCTGCAGAAAATGTGTAGAAATCGCAGAAATGCGGTCAACGTTTGGTGCCACAATAACGCAACATTGGTAGCATGGTTTCCCCGTAAAAAACGCGGGTAGCTACCTCCACCGCGTCGCCTCCCAATTACACGATCGTTTATGACGCGTTTCCATGCAACAGAAACAAAAAGTAGCCAGATTTTAACCCACAGCATGCTGCAGCCTTACCTCTGTTGTTCGGTTCACCATCATCTGGTGGTACAAAGTTGCGGCGCGTGAAATGATGCGGTCGTGCAAAGCGATGCAAGAAACCAAACAAAACAAAACACGGCATTGTGGTGAACATTCCCAACAACAATGACACAGTACGTAACAGGTGCCGAGAGCACGGGTACGCCGTCATCTACCAGAACTAAAACGCTACTTCAAGCAATCCTTAGCTAATTGTTCTAACAAATAAATTTCAGAATTAAAATATTGGCAGTAAATGAAGATATGATTTGTCAAATACACAAAGAGGATTACTAGGAAAACATCAAAAAACACAGCAAATAAAAGCTAACAAAAACAATGCTTTAACAGCTGAAAAGGTCAGTATTCAAACACGCGAAAATTCACTTACAAGCACAAAAGTATGTAACAGAAGTTACGCACATCTAATACATGATAACACATTTTATTAAACATATGATTCAGACGAATCTAAATTCGTTTTCAGAAGAATCCACGAAGGTTCTTTTTGCGCAATGGCCAGTGATTGCTTCTACATTGTCGACACATAAACAGCAAAAAAACATCTGCACTTCTTCACGACCGCACTGTTCTTCACTGAAGACCAAAAAAATATAAAGAGAATAGTTTTACGGTGCTGTCAGTTCAGATCGCAATTCATGTTGCGCCTGTAACGTGCATGGATGGTCGCTCATGATGAGGTCACAGCCATCTGTGATGAAACCGCCCATTTTTATGTTATTCACGGATTTTCTACATGGTCATGAAAATGGACTTGCTACAGAATTCTCCCAAATACGAAAAAATTCAATATACTGCTGAAAACATTGATTTCGTTTTCATTTAGATAACGATTATTGAAATTCTCCAGGTCGGAAACCATTTTGTTTGACAGCAGTGACTGTTCAAATACAGCACAATGTTACGTCATACAGGCATTATTGTTTTGTTTTATTTTTCTTATGATCAAAATTGATGCATCCATTTCACCACCTCATCTGCTTCCACACTACATAGACACACTGTGATAATCAACAAACCTTAGACGTCGTGTCTGCCGCGTTGTCGTTCTGCAAGAGAAGGGCGGCTGCTTTGACGTCATCCTTCCGAGCGGCAATATGAAGCGCGGGCAATTTCACGCGACCTTTGACGTCATTGTCCAGAAGCAACTGAACCACTTTGTCTTTGCCTTCTTGAAGGGCAACAGCCAGAGGAGTAAACCCATCCTACATAAATTATAAAAACAAGAAAGTGTGACCTTGGCAGAATTTGCATTTTTCAAGGGTATATAAGGTCTGTAAAAAATATCATGAGGGGTAAAGCTGTGTGTTTTTGGCCTTGATTTACTGGGATTACACTGTCCACATGATTGTGCTCCTGGGTTTAGATTGCGTTCTTTGAAAGACTATGTGTGCTTTCAATTAGTAACAATCACGTACTAATTTTACATTAAAATAAAATCAACTTTTCAAGCCATCAACTTTTTCTTTTGTTTTTTAGAGAATTACGCGATACTCTATAAAAACGTCCACGGGGAACAGTGGAAGAAAAAGATTGGAATCTCTGCTCAAGACCGTCCATTAACTCCTTGGATGGTTAACTTGATTCCTGCCAGGGCTTTCACTAATTGTCACAATAAATTGTTATTGAAATTTAAAATTCCCCAGCAATAACAAACGCAGAAAACGTGTGTCAGCGACAGATTTATTGACCAGAAAGGAAAACAAAATGGCAAGTACTGTACGTCCAAAAATGCAGGGGGGGAACTGCCGCGCGGTCGAACCCACAGTCACATAGATATTGTCTTCAAAGGAAGCTAATGCGGTCAGACAAGCAATCATACAAGTAAACAACAATACTAATAAGTGCTGTGGACCACCTTGCTCAACAACTGAACATACTTTCTGATGCAATCAGTTATGTCCAACCCGCGGAACTTCTGAAGGTTTTCGTTCTTGTGCATTTGCAATATAAGGAAACCTTTCCTTAGTTTGATAATCATCTCAGTGCTATGTATGTACTGAGTACTGGAAGATTTTCGTGTATGCATTGACACCTCGGTGAAAAGCTGATTTTTACCCTTGTTGTTCCATTGGCAATAAACTTACCTATGGGATCACAGTTAGGGAGTGATCAGAAGTTCTAAACCAGCTATGTTCAACCTGCGGCCCGCGGCCTGCATGCGGCCCAGTCGAAGGTTTTGTGCGGCCCAGTAAGCTCTTCTTTATTGCGTATGTACAATACAATGACAATCTATTTTTATTTTGATAATCTTAAGTTCGAATTTTTCGATGCAATTGTCTTTAGTCACTATGTGCTTGTTTATGATGTACTATGCACGGCTGGATTTCCACGTGTCCACTGACACCTTGCTACAAAACTGATTTCTGGTTAGTTTTCTGATTTCTGGTTATGCGTTCCTTTGCACTCTAAACTACTTTCTAACTACTCGTTTTGTTCCATGAGTACTAAACTTCCCAATGGCATCAGTTTAGGAGTGATTACAACTACCATACAGTCGTTATCATTGCAGTTAAAATGCGAATGCTTTCAATAGCTTACACCAGGTATGTCCAAACCAAATGGCTTACTGAGCCAAAAATTATGTCACCATTTTAACCAGGGCCGCACATTGAATAGCTTACTTTGATCTTAGCAAACTAAAGTTAGCTAAAGCTAATGCACTGAAAGCATTTGAATCCTAGCTGCAACGGTAACAAACGCGATAAAGTGGCACTGAGGACCACCTGCATTAAAATGCCAAATTGAAAAGTATCAAAATAAGGGCAGGCTGTCAGTATGTAGGATACTTTTACTACAGCGAACACCTAAACTGCGCCGCACAAAACAACCTTCGACTGCGGGCCGTGGGTTTCGCTGCGCAGATGATCTGGTGGTACTGCGCATGCGCAGCTTGCAGGGACCACTGCCAGTAAGGTATTTTGGTTGGACATAGCTGATTTACACGATATTCTAAAACTTTTGCAGACTTTGTCATAACTGCAACAAACTTATGCCGGTACCAAAACAGGTATATCAAAAATTCCAAACGCTAGTTGTGCATTTTCGTTTTTCTTTCTTTGCGGTCTACATCAGAGACACCCACCGAGGGGTATTTTTGTTTTTGAAACCTCTACAGTGTTACGAAAATGGAGGTGCCAGTTCACAGTCTAAACATTCGCGAGAAACCAGCGTTACATCGCTTTTTTGTCGTGAAGAAGCCTTCATTCATATCAGTGTTAGTTTCCAAAAGTCCATCAGCTCACCTCAGTGGACAAGCTTTGGTTCGCTCCATTCTGCAGCAAATATTCAACTATCTCTTCGTGTCCTTCCTGGGCAGCCATGTATAAAGGCGTGAAGGCATTCTAGAAACACAGAGTTAAAAGTTATATAAACTCTCAGTTGTCGTTGCTAGAAAAGTGGTGCGGGTGCGGGCGAGCGCCATCGCAGAAAATCGAAATGGCATTTATATCTGCAGGCTGGTGCTATGAGAAATGCAAAAACGAAGTTTCACCCTAGACAAAAACATACCTTTTTCGTTAACACGAAAATCTAAGCTGTAATCAAATTGCAATAAAAACACCAGACGTTTTAAATACAGCACGTCGGTTTGCTGTTTAACGGAACAGTTAAAAAAAGGAAGACAGAAAACAAAAAAACGCAGAACCGCGGCAGACATTGAAATATGCGACGTGAATTTATTTAGAACTGCAACTCTCGCGTTTTTGTTTCTGAAACAGAAAGCATTCAAGAATTTCTGTAGCTTGCCAGCACGACCCCGACAATCCAAATATGATAAGTAATCATCTGCTACGAACAGCACAAAAAAGAACCCTCAGTCGGGACGACAACAAACAGTGCTTGTATAAAACGCATGGCATTAGGTCTGAACAAAGTCTTGCGTGGAAAACCTGGTGTCAATTTTTTTGATGAAAAATCACCGTAAAATCCCACATCTCGAAAAAACAACAAAACACTATCGCCGTCGTGGAAAACTTGCCAAAGCAATACTGGCTTCACAGGCAGTGAATGGAAAGGAGAAACAAACCACAACACCGGGTTTCAATAGGAGTGACCGGTAACAAGCGTCCTGGCTCATTCGCTCATCCTGTGAATGTTACTCGTGCGTTAAAGAAAATTTTCAAGTCTGACTGATTTGTGGTTAGCAGTGAGTCAAGAAAAAACGTCTCAATGTCAAAGTAGCTTGAAAAACGTCTCAATGTCAAAAACACGTATCAATGTCAAAGTTGTTGCCTGCGTAATTGAACAGACAGGCCCTTCAAAGCGATATTTCGAGTTAACTAATACGATAAAGTTTATATTAGGCTGGGTGGTGGTAAGAAGCCAATTTAAAAGAAAATTACGATACGCGTTCTTCGTTATTCTCCTCAGCAAGCAACAAGAGAGAAAACATAACTAACGAACATAAAAACTGAGTCATTTTCACTAAAAATGAATTCTTCGCCTCTCCCAAAAATATACTTTTCTGAAGGCAAACGCATGCGTTTGCAGTATCAGAGTAAAACATACATAGAACAGCTACATGTAAGTCGTAATTCAACACGAACTTTAAGCAACGATCGTATTCAAGGTCCTTGAAATAGTGCAAAACACAGACAAAGCAAATATTCGGCCCATTTATTTGAGGGGCAATATCAGGCCGGAACGGATTGTGGAAAGACACGTGGGACCACTGATCGGTAAAACTACGTGCAGAAAAATGATAATAAATACTGTTTTAAAGCATGCGTTGTCAACAAACCTGGGCCTGGCTGTTGGGCTCGGCGCCTTTCACCAGCAGAAGTTCCACCACGGCCAGTTTTCCCGCCAGCGACGCGATGTGAAGTGCGGTGTTTCCCCTCTGTCGAGAACAAGCATGATCGTGCAAAACTCAAAATAAGCACTGCTTCAGAAGCACGCGCTGAACAGGCTGTGTGAAACATTTGATCGCTTACAACACACTCGCTCGATTTGCTTTGCAAATTACACTCGCACGAGAGACTCATACTGAGAGAAGCGTTGCGGAATTTACGCACTACAATGCTCTGTGAAGAACGAACTGATTTGTCATGTCCAAAGCACAAAATATATATTTTTTATGATTGAACGTTTCAAATCAAAACAGGATGTCAACCAAGAGACGCAAACGAAAACGTAGCCAGACTTCAAATTCTTATTTAGTACATCTTTATAGAAGTACTTCAAACACTAGAAAGCAAAATTGGCGATTTCAGAGTATTTTCATGAAATGTTTGCGCGCGATGCCCGCTTTCCCGACCAGCGTTCACTGACATCCCATCAACCACCGCAACAATCTTCACCTTGGTAGTTCCATTGATCGGCGATCCTCGGTCGAGCAAAGCATTGATGATGGTGCAGTGACCTTCCTTGGCGGCGAGGTGCAGCGCGGTCAGACCGCTCTGAAGGAAAAAGAAACAAACGCATGGGATAGGCAAAGTTAGCTGAGGTGGGAAGTCGCAGAGACGACCTCGAAGCTTAGTTTGCTGCGAAAAGCAGTTGCCTCACAGTGCGTGGAACTATAAGAAAAAACAACTCGAAAGTCACAGATCAAAAACGAAAACATATTGGACTTTTTACTTTCATTGTAGTTTCGATAATCGCCAGATAATAGTTAATGCAAATGGTTTATTCAGGACTTCGTGGTTTCCAAGTGACGCTCTTGCGTAGAACAAAGATTCCAAGACGTCCTGTACAACGGATTGCGTGTATGAGATCCAGCTTATTTCTGCCGAAATCTACAGCAGAAGTTGCGCGTGACCGGCTCTGTGTTGAGTCTTTTGAGTGCATCTAGTAATAGATGATACGGTCTGTCGCCCATCAATTAACGCACTTCTAACCTTTTGATAGTGAAATTCCGTGTACACTACACAAAGCAAATTTAAGGCCAGACGAATTAACTTAAAGCTGGCCCACTTGTTTGTCATAATTCAAGTATGCCACAAACCCCCTAAACAAGGCACGAACCCAAGTCGAGCACCCGTTATGCTTTTACAGCGAGCCACGGAGTGTTCGACCGCGACTATTTGCCAATGCAAAGGACGACTTACGCTATTTGCTGTGGAGATATCGACGTGCTCCTGGTCAAGCAGTTCGATTAATCTTTCGACGTTGCCAGCTCTTGCGGCTCTCAGCAAGCTCCCACCGCTCCCCTGCAAAGGCAGGTGAACACTTGGTTAAGATCACGGCTTCGCAACACGGAAAGTCTGGACTTCGACGGTGGCGCGCACGAATGTCAGAGTGGTTTTGCTGTTGATGGAATCGGAGTATATAATGATCAGCAGCTCCATAGACGGTTAATCACAAACGCACATGTTCTTCTACAACGCAAACACTTTGTGAAACTCGATAAACTGTGAAAGTAGAATTGATAACAGAACAGTATGCGACAATCGCTGCAATTGGGCTCATTAAGAAGCTTCGTACGTACTGTATGAAGAAAATGGAATCCAATATAAATTGTGTAAGAGTAGTGATGCTTGGTGCAACGTAAAGTGATGTCTGTCGACATGCATATGACCAACAGCTTACCGCCAACTGTTGCAGAGACAGTTGGCGTTTCATCTACTTTTTTGTTACCCTCTCTGTAATCATCCATCGTTTTTATTCCGTAAACCACGTATTTACCGCGACTTTCTAAATGCGTTTGAATTAATGAAACAGATAACTCGACGCCGTGTCCATTAACGAAACGGATCTGGTTGACGTTGGTCGCAACACCAGACGGGTGGTTGGTGCTAATCTTTCAGCAAAGATCTCCGTTACAGACGCGCAGACAGGCCCGGCGCTAATTGCAACTTCTGGCGTCGGACTTGAAGTACGATCGTCGCTAAAACAGTTTGTGAGATCACGACGAGCAACATGCCAATCGTGCATGACCTCGCGTCGGGCAGACACGGTCATCTGCGCGGAGAGCGAACGAATGTCAGGCGAGCAATGAAAATCTGTCCCAAAGCTGGAAACGCCGCCCACGACTTCCAGCAAG